>JAABUN010001740.1_pt1 | contig 44802 bp, 38 predicted proteins | sample 5559311 | NCBI WGS metagenome assembly JAABUN01 (sample SAMN10711877, study PRJNA513370) | rock metagenome | isolation source: Antarctica rocks | place: Antarctica: Victoria Land, Siegfried Peak sud
GCCAGCGGAGACCGACCCTGAGCCAGCCCCCGAGCCCGAGCCAGCCCCCGAGCCCGAGCCAGCCCCCGAGCCCGACAACGGCGGTCAGCAGAACGACGGAGGGAACAACGGCGGGAACAACGCCGGCGACGGAGGGGACGCCGGCGGGAACAATGGCGGCGGCGGTGAGAACAATGACAACGGCGGCGGCGGCAACAACGGCGGTCAGCAGGACGATGGAGGCAACAACGGCGGCAACAACGGAGGAGGGGCTAACGCCAACCCTGACGATGGCGGCTGAGTGATGGCGGTTAACTGAGGTGGCGGATACATCACGATCCGAGGCTGACGTAGCCCCATCGCGAACCGACCCGATCATCCGGGTCGCGAGCACCATCATCGGCGGACCCGTCGGTCGGTATGCCGTGCTGGGTGCCCGGGGGGCCGCGGGGGTCGCGTCTGCGCTCATGGTGATGGGGGCTGCCATGCTGGCGCTCGGGGTCTTCCAAAAGGGCCATTGCCTCGTCAAAGGCTGGGTCGATCCCGACCAGTTCTGGCGGGCCTGCTACTCCGACATCGTGGTGGTCAACGTCAGTTCTGGCCTTGCCGATCGGTCGTTGCCCTACACGGTCGAGAATCCGACCGACCAGCCACTGGGGGGCGGCCTGGTGATGTGGGCGATGTCCCTGATCTCTCCACATTCCGGAGGCGATCTCACCGCTCAGCAGTGGATCTTCGGTCTATGGGCCCTGATCGCCATGGCCCTGATCGCGGCCGCCGTCTTGGCTCTGGTCGCAATACAGCCACACCGTCCATGGCAGGCCGCGCACCTCGCCGTCAGTCCAGTCATCGCCGTGTTGGCCTTGGTGTCCGTGGACTTATGCGCTGTTGTGTTAGTCATCTGGGCACTCTGGGCCTGGCATCGACAACACCCTGTCGTATGCGGAGCCTTGCTTGGTGTCGCCTTCCTGTTCCGCCCCTACCCGCTAATTTTCGTGCTGGCGCTGGTGCTGTTGGCCTGGAGAAGCCAGCGCACCCATCAAGGTATGCAGGTGCTCATCTCAGCGGCGGTCGGCGCCATCGGCATCTACTTGCCTTTCTTGCTGGTCGTCGGAGACCCGCTGTTGACCGCACCCAGGCGGTGGCTCTCCAGTGCCCCGGGCTTCGGCGCTCTGTCGCTGGTCCCCAGCCTCAACGGGCTTGCCCTGAGCACCACCGCCGCCACGGTGATCACGGTGAGTGGGTGGGTCATCGCAACCATCGTCGGCTGGTGGCTCGCCGGTCGCGCACTGCCTCGCACCATGACACCGAGCCATTCCGTCTCAGGCCACTCAGCCGCTGGCCGCCGGCGGCTCAACCGTGTGGCCAGCGTGCATACCGTCGTGGCCGTGGCCGCACCGATGATCCTGATCGTGATGCTCACCGCAAAGTCAGTGTCGGTCCAAACCGGCCTCTGGGTCTTGCCATTCCTCGCGCTGAGCACTCTGCCGTGGCGCGACCACCTCATCTGGGCCGCAGCCGAGATCGTGCACTTCGAAGCCGCCTGGCTGCATATCGGCTTCAGCGCCGACCCGGGGCGAGGGCTACCAGGTGATGCCTACTCGATCGCGATCGCGGCCCGTTCCATGATGTGGGCCTGGGTGCTGCTGCGGGTGTGGTCGATGCGCCCGGTCAGCCAGGCTCCTGCGGCAACGAGTCTTTATGCGCCGAGTCTTCCTGCTCAGCCCACCACCGCCGCAACCGCGCAGTAGCCTCGTCGCGGCCCACCTCGCCGTGCTCCATACGCACCCACAGCAGGTGTTTGTAAGCCTTCCCGAGCACTGGACCGGGCTTGATGCCCAGGATCTCGGCGATCTCGTTGCCGTTGAGCTCGGGCCGGATCGCTTCCATCTCCTCTTCGGACCGCAGCATCTCGATACGCCGCTCTAGGTCGTCATACGTCGCCGAAAGCTTTGCCGCCTTGCGCTGATTGCGGGTGGTGCAGTCCGAGCGGGTGAGTCGATGCAACCGGCCGAGCAGCGGGCCGGCGTCCGTGATGTAGCGGCGCACCGCAGAGTCGGTCCACTCACCGTCGCCATACCCATGGAATCGCAGGTGCAACTCGACAAGGCGGGACACCGCTTTGGTGGTGTCTTTGTCGTAGCGCAGGGCACGCATGCGGGTGCGCGTCAACTTTGCTCCGACCATCTCGTGGTGGTGGAAGCTCACCCCGCCAGCGCCTTCGAACCGCCTGGTAGCAGGCTTGCCGATGTCGTGCAACAGAGCCGCCAAGCGCAATACCAAGTCAGGACCGGGCACGTCGTCGGGGCCATCGGCGTCGGCCGGGCTCTCCAATGCGATGGCCTGCTCCAACACCTGCAGAGAATGCTCGTAGACGTCCTTGTGCCGGTGGTGCTCATCAATCTCGAGCTGTAACGCAGGAACCTCGGGCAGCACGACGGCGGCCAACCCGGTGTCGACCATCAACTCCAACCCCGCCCGGGGGTCGGCGCCCATCAGGAGTTTGTTGAGCTCCTCACGGACCCGCTCCGCAGATACGATCGATAGACGCTGCGCCATATCGGTCATTGCCTCGGCGACCGATATCGACACGTGCACACCCAAGGTCGAGGCGAAGCGGGCGGCCCGCATCATCCGCAGCGGGTCGTCCGAAAACGACACGTCTGGGGTATGCGGAGTGCGCAGCAGCATCGCCGACAGGTCATCGAGGCCGCCATGCGGGTCGACAAACACCCGCTCCGGCAACTGCAAGGCCATCGCGTTGATAGTGAAGTCGCGGCGCACCAAGTCGTCGGTCAACGAATCGCCGAAGGCCACGATGGGCTTGCGGGACTGCGCGTCGTAGGCGTCGGCCCGATAGGTGGTGATCTCGACCATCGCCTCGCCGCGCCGACCACCGATGGTGCCGAACGCACGGCCGACATCCCACGTGTGGTCGGCCCAGCGGGACAGGATCGGCTCGATCGCTTCGGGCCGCGCCGACGTCGTGAAGTCCAGGTCGGGAGAGGTGCGGCCCAAGAAGGCGTCGCGCACGGGGCCACCCACCAGGGCAAACTCGTGGCCGGCGTCGGCGAACGCTTGGCTCAGATCGCTCACGGAGTCGAGGATCGGAGTCAGATGTCGCACCGATCGGGCCAACATTTCGGCGTGGGACACGGGCTCAGACACGATCACCTACCTTACGCACGAGCGAGCCCTACACGGCATCCACGCTGTTTTGATGCTGGGGGCAACTCTGCGATAGATACAGTGGCCCGATGACCATCGCCCCTAGGCCGGCTCGCCCCGCCCGCCGAGCGGTCGCGCTGCAAGAGACGTCTGCCGGGGGCGTCATGGTCGATGTTTTCCGCGGGAAGGCGCGTGTGCCATTGATCGCGCGACGCAATCGCAGCGAGCGCATCGAGTGGTGTCTGCCCAAAGGCCACGTCGAAGCTGGCGAGACTCTGGCGCAAACTGCGGAGCGTGAGGTGGCTGAGGAGACAGGCATCGTGGGCCGAACTCTGGTCAACCTCGGCACCATCGAATACTGGTTCACCACCCCCCAGCAACGAGTGCACAAGATGGTTTATCACTACCTTTTGGAGGCCACCGGGGGTTCGTTGACGATCGAGAACGACCCCGACCACGAAGCCATTGACGCCGCCTGGGTGCTCCTCGAAGAGGCCGACCAAACCCTAACCTTTCCCAACGAGCGGCGGATCGCGCAGCTGGCCTGGCAACGCCTCGTCGGCAGTTCCTAGCCGCGCGGATCGACACAGCCCGATGACCCACAGCAGATCTCTGCCCCGCTCGCTCAACGGACGTGTCGGCATACCCCGGTCCGTGGTGGTTTCGGCTCTCTGTCTCGTGCTTTTTCTCGCCGGGGTAGCGCCCATGGCCAGCAGCGCACCGCCCAGCGGCACGCAGACAGCCACCGCTATCGGTGCTGCCGACCAAGACACTCCCGTTCGTATCGTCCTAGACCGGGTCGCCCCCGCAGTGGCGCGACCAGACCAGACGGTGTCAGTCAGCGGCTCGATCGAGAACGTGTCGCAGACTGTCATCTCTTTGGATTCGGCGACCGTCAGCACCCAGACTCTGGCGCTGGACACCGTGGGAGCTCTGGATGCGTGGCTGGCCGGCGACCAAGAGCTGACCGCCCCCAAGCAGGTGGGGCAGCGGCGGCTCTCGCAACGTTTGAGCCCTGACGAAACCATGGAATTCACGGTCGTCGTCCCCGCAGACGCCATTGCACCGCCGTTCTCCTTTGCCTCATTGCCCCTGCTCGTGGACGTCACAGCTGATGAGGGAGCGACCGTCGGCACTGTCCACACGGTCCTGCCTTGGTATGCCACGTCTTCGCCCGCCGCGCCGCTGCACCTATCGTGGGTCGTGCCGTTGACGGTGCCGGCCGAGCCGGCCCTGACCTCCACACCCGGTCCTGATCACACGCAGGCCTGGCTCGACGTCGTGGGCACCGGGTCGCCGGCGCGGGCCTGGCTCGATGGTCTAGGCCGCTATAACCCCACCTTTGTGGTCGACCCTGCGTTGCTGGTCCCGTCGGCCTCGGCTGCCGATATCTCTGCTGCGGCACCACCTGAGCAGATCCCATTGCCCACGCCGACCGAGCCCACCCCAGCCAAGCCGACTGTGTCGCCCACTCAAGCCCCGGAGCAGACGGCACCGGCTCCCACATCCGTGCCCGAGGTCATCACCGACCCGGATGACCCCACCGAGCCAGCCGACAACAACGAGCTGGTCGAATTGCCGCAGGACCCCACACGCATCCAAGAGGCCGAGGCAGCAGTGCAGAATCTTCTGGGCAGCGTCCCTGCTGACCAGTTGTGGTGGTTGCCAGTGGCCGATCCCGATCTTGCCGCGTTGATCGATGTCGGCGTTGATGCCGAGATCGTCGACGACGTGATCACCGCCGAGCTGCCCCCGTCAGTCCTGAAGGCAGACACGTTGGTGGAGCGCGGACGGCACGACATCGGATGGCCGGTGTGGTCCCAGCTTGACGACGACCGACTCGATGCCGTCCATGATCTGGGGTCGGTGCCGCCCCTGTCCGCCGTTGTGGTGCCCCGGTCGACGTTCACAGATGTTTCCGGCTTTGATCGCGAGCCTGTCGCCGCGCACACCACCACCACCGGCGACCTCACGCTTTTGGGTTACGACGAACGACTCAGTGACTTCGTAGGGTCCATGCCGACGTCGAGCGCAGATGCCGAGCAGATCCAAGCTGTGCTGGCGTACACGTTGGCCCGATACCAGCGCACCCCGGCGGACCCGGGAGCAGTCGTCATCGCTCCGGCGCGCAACGTCGCCATCGAGGCCGAGACCGTGCGCGACCTCGCGGCTGCGCTGAGTTCAGCACCGTGGCTTGCTCAGGTGCCTGCGAACACGCTGCTGGACGACCCCGATTCCGGCAGCGCCAGTGAGGCCTCATTCACTGAGTCCACCTCCCTGCCCACTCCGCCCCCGAGCCCACTGTCGCTGACTGAGATCGATCGCATCGAAGGGGTTCGTGACACGTTGGCCCAGCTCAGCGGCATACTGCCCAGCGCGGTTGCTGTGCAGCGCTGGGAGCCCGTGCTTAACGGGTTGTATTCGACGCGGTGGCGCACCAACCGGGACGCGTGGTCGGTGCCCCTAGTCAATCTGGAATCTCAGATCGAGATCGTCGTTGACGGCATCCGCATCAACCCGACTTCCGTAAATTTCTTAGCCCAGGAAGGTCTGATCCAGATCACCATCATTAACGACCTACCGGTCGCCGTGCAGGACCTTCAGCTGACCCTTTCCCCCGGCAACGGGCGGTTGCGGATCATCGACCAACCCTCACCCATCAGCATCGGCGCCAAGAGCAGGGCCAACGTCCAGTTTCGCGCGCGCGCCGTGGCCGCTGGTGAGGTGCCGGTAAGAGCCACGTTGACGACCCCGAGTGGGTTGATGATCGGGGCGACCCAAGAGGTCGATGTGCAGGTGCGTCCCACCGGTATCTGGATCTACTGGGTGATCGGCGGCCTCGCCGGAGTGATCTTGATCTTGGGGTTGACGCGGGCCTTGCGCCGCCCTGCCCCAGTGCTGGGCAGGACTCCGCATGAGTGAGCCACAGATGCCCACGGGGGAGCAGCCCGGGGCCAATCAGCCCAGTACGGGCAAAGCCAATTCGTCGTCCTCGTTGGCCCGATCCAGTGCCTTGATGGCTTCCGGGACGTTGGTGTCTCGGATTCTTGGCCTGGTCCGCGTGGCCTTGCTTGCAGGTGCCATCGGACCGTTGACCCAGGCAGCCAACGCCTGGGATAACGCCAATACGCTGCCCAACACCATCTACCTCTTGTTGGCCGGCGGGGTGCTCAATGTGGTCTTCGTGCCACAACTGACACGTGCCTTGGCCCGAAAGGATAAGGGACGCGATCTCACCGACCGCCTCATCACACTGGCCCTGACAGCAATGTTCGCCATCACGGTCGTCGCCACGGCTGGTGGCTGGGTGCTCACCAAACTCTATGCCTGGAGTTGGAGCGGCGACCAACTGGCTTTGGCCGTGGCCTTGGCCTACCTCTGTTTGCCCCAAATCCTCTTCTACGGCATCTACGCCCTCCTGGGCCAGATCCTGAACGCCCAGGAGAAGTTCGGCTGGTACATGTGGGCGCCGGTAGCCAGCAACATTGTGGCCATAGCGGGACTCATCGTCTTCGCGTTCATCTATCCCGACGCGGGCGACATCGCTCTCAGCGACTGGACCCCGTCGATGATCTGGCTCCTGGCCGGCACAGCGACCCTTGGGATCGTGGTGCAGGCTGCCGTGCTGTTCGAACCCGTGCGCCGCAGCGGATTCCGCTACCGGCCCCGGTGGGGCTTTCGTGGCGTGGGGTTACGTGCGGCGTCCCAGATGGCGATCTGGACGCTGGCCATCATCGCCATCTCCCAGGCCGGGCTGCTCCTGTCCTCTAACGTCCTCAACGAGGCGACCGACGGCATCAACGGTGTGCCAGGAAAAGCTGCCTACGGGTACGCCTTCCTTCTTTTCATCCTGCCGCACTCGTTGATCGCAACCTCGCTGCTGACGGCCATGCTGCCTAGCCTGTCTCGGGCGGCCGCAGCGGACGATCGGCCGTTGCTCGCCGAGCAGTATCGACGCGGGCTGCGGCTTCTGGCGACCGCTATGGTGCCCATCGCGGTGGGCATGATCATCCTCGCCCCTCAGATCACGGCCCTGCTGTTCATCCTCACTGGGCCCCAGGCGACGAACGCCATCGCCTCAATCCTGATGATCCTCACTGTCGGTCTCGTGCCCTACGGGATCTATTTGCTCTCTCAACGCGTCTTCCACGCCTACCAAGAGGGTCGACCGCCCTTCCAGTTGCAAGTGGTGATCACAACGGTCTCGGTTGTGGCCATCATCGGTGCGTTCTTCTTGCCCAACAACCTCACCGCGATGGGGATCGCCGCTGGCCAATCTGGCGGCCAGATCGTGGCGGCAATATTGGCGGTCATCTGGGTGCGTCGACGTATCGACTCCCCTGACATGAGCGACGTCCGCCGCACCTACCTCGGTGCCTTCGCTGCCTCGTTGATCGCCGCCGCCCCCACACTCGGCATACAACTGTGGTTGAACTCTCTCCTTGACGGCAAGCTCGCCGCTTTTATCACCCTCGGCGTATGCGCCTTGGTCTTCTTCGGGTTGTACGGCTTGCTCGCGCACCGGTTTGGGGTCCGTGAGTTGTCCGACGTGCTCACCCCGTTGACCCGACGCCTGCGGCGGGGCAAGCCTTCGACACAGAGTTCTACGCCCAAAAGCCCCGTACCTGCCAGCGACTCACCGACGCCTACCCCGGATCGACAGGATAAGAAGGCGTCACCACTAGTCTTGGACTGGTCTGACTCGGAACGTGAATTGAGCAAGGAGCCCATGGTGCACGGCATCGATACCGGCACGGTCTTAGGGGGGCGGTACGCCCTCGAGGAGTTGCTCGCCCGGCGCGACGACACGCTGGACTACTGGTCTGCCCACGACCAAACGCTCGACCGGCTCGTTGCGGTCACGGCGTTGCCGGCCACGGGAGCGCACGAGGAGATGGCTCATGCGGTCCTCGACGGCGCTCGCCGCACTGCGGGTGTCGACGACCCCCGTTTGGTCCGAGTTCTGGACGTCGGCCTTTCCGATGGGGTGTGCTGGATAGTCGAAGAGGGACTCAGTGACGCCGAGTCCTTGGCTTCTCTGGTCGCCGACCAACCGCTAGCCGCCGAAGAAGCCCGCCGCATCGTCGGTGAGGCCGCGTCAGGCATGGAGTCGGCGCGTCGGCGTGGATTGCATCACCTCTATCTCAACCCGCACGCTGTGCTGCGCACCAGCGAGGGCAGCATCAAGATTTCTGGGGTGGGGGTGGCTGCGGCGATCGAGCAGACCGACGAGATCTCGGCCACCGAGGCCTCCGGCATCGACACCACCGATCTGCTGTCGTTGCTCTATACCGCGCTGACCGGACGCTGGCCCGGTGAAGACATCGAGGCTCTGCGCCCCGCCCGCCGTCGTAGCGACGGCTCGCTGCCCGCTCCGTCCGAGGTCGTCGGAGGCGTCCCGGGTGATCTGGATGCGTTGTGCCGCTCCACCTTTAGCATGCTCGACCCCGACCCGGCGGGCCCCACCACGCCCGGAGAGCTCGCGAAGATCCTGGCACCGTGGTCCTCCGAAGTCGTGACTGCAGCGTCCGTTTTCTCCCTGGACGCCCCGCTGAATGATGACGACGGTGTCGGTGCGTACGCAGCCCTTGCCGCTGGGGCGGGTGCGAGCGCTGCTGTGAGTGCTGCTCGTTCGGGAGATGCTCGTGGACAAGGGGGTGACGAGCAGACCGATGAAGCCGAGCCCGACTACCACCTGCCCAAGGCTGGCGCGGTGGCGATGGGGGCAGGTGCTGCGAGCGCCAGCGACGTCTCGTTAAGCGCAACCGAGGCCTCGGCGGACACCACCGATGACGATGACGACTCGAGAGCAGCTCGTGGTGTCGGTGCTGCAGCCGTCGCAGGCAGTGCCGCAGCCGGCAGCGCCGTAGCGGGTGGCACCTCAGCCGGTGGAGCCTCCGGCAGCGGCAGCTCGGGCGGTGGTGCCTCAGGCGGTGGCGCAATCGGTGGCTCGACGGCCGACGACTCTTCATCTGACGATGCGGCCACCTTCGCTGGGAAACAGCCCTTTCAGAGCGGCATCGTGTTGGCGATCATCGCCCTGGTGGTCGTCGTGGCGCTGTTCTTGGGATACGACTCAATCAAGGGCCTTTTCAGCGACGACGGGACTGGCGATAGTCCAGCGGCCTCCACCGCCACATCCACCGGCGACAGCGCCATCGCAAGCGACCCGGACCCCGACGAGCCAGAAGCGACGAGCGCACCCGAAGACGAGGCGGAAGAGACCGCTACGCCTACCGAAGAGCCTCTTGAGCCCATCGAGCCCCAGAGCATCACCTCCTACGACCCGCAAGGCGATGGCAACGAGAAGAACGATCTGGCCCCATTGGCGATCGATGGTGACTCGACGACATCGTGGCGCAGCCGGACCTACCTCTCACCGGACTGGGGCAACCTCAAGGATGGCGTGGGTCTGGCGATTGACCTCGGCGAGAGCCAAGAAGTCAGCGAAGTCGACATCTCCTTCCCGCAGGGCGACTATGGCGTGGAGGTGTATGTCGGCGACGAAGCGACCCTAGACGCCACCGAAATCGGCTCTGAGGATGAGGCCAGCGGGGATATCACCGTGACCGCCGACGAAGCTGTTGAAGGCCGCTACCTCCTGGTGTGGTTCACGCGCGCATGGCCCGGTCCCAACGGTGAGATTGTGTACGTCTCCGAGGTCGCGGTGCGTTGAGCCTATGAACACACAAGACCTCAGTCTGCGCAGCGACGTCGAGCTGCTTGCGCTACATCGCGACGGTGACAGCGGAGCTTTCGGGGAGATCTTTCGTCGCCATAAGGACCGTATGTGGGCTGTCGCGCTGCGCACCACCCGAGACCCGGAGCTGGCCTCAGATGCGGTGCAAGACGCATTTATCAACGCCTTTCGACGTGCTGATTCATTCCGAGGCGATTCCCGGGTCAGCACCTGGTTGTACCGGATCGTGGTGAACGCGTGTCTGGATCGGTTGCGCCGTTCCCGCCCGACGTCAGACATTGCCGACCACGACCCGGTGGAGCCTCGCGACTACCACCGCAGCGTCGAGGTCCGCATCGACGTGCGCGCGGCCCTCGAGCACTTGCCTGAGGCTCAACGGATGGCGCTGGTGTTGGTCGACATGCAAGGTCTGTCCGTCAGCGAAGCCGCGCAGGTGCTGGATGTCGCCGAGGGCACCATCAAGTCCCGCTGCTCCCGCGGACGCTCCGCACTCGCTGAACTGTTGGGAGCAGCATGAGCGCCCTCGACACACTGTGGGAACCACAAGCCTGCGGCGTGCGTCGTATCACTGATGGGGTGCTGCGCCGCAGCATACCTATGTTAATTGCTGCAGTAAGGAGTTGTCGGTGAGCACCCCGCAGACGGGCCCACCCCACGGTGACCAGGACGCTGATCCCACCGGCATGCGTGACGTCCTGGCGTCTCTCGCCGACCCTGCGCCCATGCCTGCCCAGCTCGCCGACCGCATCTGCGCGAGCCTGGCCCAAGAGCAACAGACTCGCGTCGGCTCGACACAGTGGCAGCCCACGACGGGCCCTGGGCAACACGGTGCTGTCGTGCACGATTTTGCTGCCGAGAAGGCGCACCGTCGTCCACAGCAATGGATCATGGCAGCTGCCGCAGTTCTGGCTGTCGGCGCGGTCGGCACAGTGGTTTTTAACGAAGTCATGAACGACTCTACTGATACCAGTAGCGTTGCAGCACAGGTAGTTCCGGACGAATCTGACGGTAATGAGGGCGGTGATTATGGGCAGTCCAATAGTGGCGACGCGCAGCCTGACCAGTCCAACGAGGATGGCTCAGAGGCTGGAATTGAAGCCGCGCCCGACGAGGCGCCAGCGCCTACTGGGCTCGAGTCGCTCGGAGATGCAGCGTTTGCTCTGGGTGCCCAGGCACTCTTGGCCACGGCGGAGTCCGAAATCAACGGCGAAGACATTGCGAACGCGCAGTCGCTTCCCGACTCCCTCAATGTCGAAGTCGGCAACCTTGCCCCGCTGGACTCCGCCGAGCTCGACAATTGCGCACAGGCTGCCGGAGAGCCGTCCGGTCAATCGTGGCTGGGTATGACGGCCACGATCAACGGCGAGGAGGTTGTTGTGATCGGCGATACAGATTCGGACGCATCTGCGGCCACAACGGCATGGGCGCTAGATAGCAGTTGCCCACAGAATGCCTCCGCCGCAGTCCTGAAGGGCCCTGTCGACCTTCCGTGATCCGTTCGGGAACATCATCGCCGTAGGATCGGTTGCCTAGGCACCCGCACTACACCCTTTTCAGGAGCGATTCCGAGCGTATGAGCGTCATCAGCGGCATCTCCCTCGAGACCTTACCGTCGGTCTCGAACCCATCCACATCCGAGTCCGAGGGCGTCATTCATGACGTCATCATCGTGGGCTCTGGGCCAGCCGGTTACACCGCTGCGGTGTATGCAGCGCGAGCCAACCTCGCGCCGGTCCTATTCGAGGGCGCTGTCACCGCCGGTGGCGCCCTGATGAACACCACCGACGTCGAGAACTACCCCGGGTTTGCCGACGGCATCATGGGCCCGGATCTGATGGTCGCGATGCGCGGTCAGGCCGAACGCTTCGGCACTACCATCCACACCACGGACGTGACGTCCCTTGACGTCACCGGAGCCATCAAAACGGTGGTCGACGAAGAGGGCATCAAGCACCAGGCGCACGCGGTCATCCTGGCGATGGGGTCGGCATACCGTGAGTTGGGCCTGCCGAACGAGAAGCGACTCTCTGGCCACGGAGTTTCCTGGTGCGCCACGTGTGACGGTGCTTTTTTCCGTGACCATGACATAGCGGTTGTCGGCGGTGGTGACTCAGCGATGGAAGAGGCGACATTCTTGAGCCGCTTTGCCCGCTCGGTCACCGTCATTCACCGCCGTGGAGAGTTGCGAGCGAGTCGCATCATGGCCGAGCGTGCCGAGGCAGACCCTAAAATCTCGTTTGCCTGGCACAGCGAGGTCGCCGAGATCCACGGCGATGCCAAACTCAGTGGCGTCACCCTGGCTGATCTGCGCACCGGGGAGCGTCGCCACCTCGACCTCACCGGCCTCTTCATTGCGGTCGGCCACGACCCCCGCAATGAGCTCATCAAGGAGCAGGTGCATCTCGATGCCGAAGGCTACGTGCTGGTGCAGGGCCGCGGTACTGCGACCAACCTTCCGGGTGTCTTTGCCGCCGGTGACTTGGTCGACCACACCTACCGGCAAGCCATCACTGCGGCGGGTTCCGGCTGTGCGGCCGCGCTAGACGCTGAGCGGTACTTGGCGGCGCTAGAAGCAGCGCCGACCGCCAGCGCTACCTTGGCCGCCAACGAAGCCGCAGTGATCCAGAGTTAACAGGTCCACCCCGTCTGATCCAGAACCTAGAGCGACCGAGAGATAAGAGAGATAAGCATGGCAACGAAACAGACTGACGACAGCAACTTCGCCACCGACGTGCTGCAGAGCGATGTGCCAGTGCTGGTGGACTTTTGGGCCCCCTGGTGCGGCCCGTGCAAGATGATTGCGCCTGTGCTGGAGGAGTTGTCGGAGACGTACGGCGAGAAGTTAACCATCGTCAAGCTCAACACTGACGAGAACCCTCAGGTGACGGCCAAGTACGGCATCACCGGGATTCCTACGATGAACGTGTTTGTCGGTGGCGAAGTCGTCAAGAACATGGTCGGCGCGCTGTCCAAGCCCAAGCTCATCAAAGAGTTGGAGCCGTTCTTGGGCTGAACTGCCCTGCACGACAAAATCGCCCAGGTTTTCCACACAATGTGGAAAACCTGGGCGATTGCTCTGTCTAGGCTACGAGGTCACGTTCACCGGGCCGAGTTGGGCTCCGAGTCGTGGTGGGGGTCGGAGACGGAGGTGGCCGCTGTTGGCGCAAGAACGCTGAGGATGCGCTCCAGATCATCCTTCGACGCAAACTCGACACTGAGGCGTCCCTTACGCTTGCCCATCGCGATGGTGACCCGGGTGTCGAGGGCGTCTGAGAGTCGGGTCGACCACTGTTCGACGTCGGGGTCGATCACTGCAGCCGGGCGATTCGAGCGACGGGCGGCTGGGTCTGCTTCTCGTAGCAGTACGATCTCTTCTACGGAGCGCACGGACAGTCCCTCGGCCACGATGCGAGATGCCAGGCGTTCCATCGCTTGGGCGTCGTCCAACCCGAGGAGCGCCCGAGCATGACCGGCCGATAGCACTCCCGAGGCAACGCGGCGCTGCGCGAGGGCGGGGAGCTTGAGCAGGCGGATCGTGTTGGAAATCTGAGGACGGGACCGACCGAGTCTCTGCGCTAAGACGTCTTGTGTGCAGCCGAAATCCTCAAGCAACTGTTGGTATGCCGCAGCTTCCTCAAGTGGGTTGAGTTGGCTTCGGTGCAGGTTCTCTAGCAGCGCGTCACGCAGGAGGGCGTCGTCACTGGTGTCGCGGACGATCGCCGGGATCGTGTCCAGGCCGGCGGCAATGCTGGCGCGCAGGCGACGCTCGCCCATCACCAACTCGTAGCGCACGTCGCCACGGGGTGACTGGGTGCCCTCGCTCCACTTATCCATAACCGCCAGAGCGTGAGCTGCCAACGGGCGGACGATCACCGGCTGAAGCACACCCACCGACTTGATGCTGTGCACCAACTCAGCGAGGTCGTCCTCATCGAACTCGACTCGAGGCTGCCTCGGGTTCGCCGAGATGGCTGTGACCGGCAACTCCAGGAAATGCGCTCCCGGCACGTCGCTCAGCGCTAAAGGGGCATCCGCTGCCGCTGGTTCCATACTTGCCTCTGGCTCGGCGAAGGGCTCGGCTACCTCGACACGTGGCGTGCGCGCTGAGAAGAACACATCGGTGGGTCGTGCCTGACCGTACGACTCGGTGGGGATGAGCGCACCCAGTCCCCGGCCTAGCCCTCTGCGACGGTCGTTCATCTGTGCTCCTGATCTACGAAGAAGGCGGTGCGCTCTGTGGCACGCGCTGCCGAGTTAGTTCTACCGCAACCTCACGGTAGGAGAGCGCCCCCACGCTGCTGGGGTCGTAGGTGAGTACGGTTTCGCCGTGGCTCGGGGCTTCCGATATGCGCACAGACCGTGGCACCGATGTCTTGAGCACCAACTCACCGAAGTGGGATCGAACCTCGGCAGCGACCTGTGCCGACAGCCGAGTGCGTGCGTCGTACATGGTCATCAAGATGGTGGAGACACGCAACTGTGGGTTGAGGTGGGCTTGAATCAAGGTGATGTTGCGCATGAGTTGCGTGAGTCCCTCCAGTGCGTAGTACTCACACTGAATGGGGATGAGCACCTCGGTGGCTGCGGTGAAGGCGTTGACGGTCAGAAGTCCAAGACTTGGGGGGCAATCGATGAGGATGAAGTCGTAGTGCTCCACCTCAGCGTGGTGGCGCAGGGCCATGCGGAGTCTGAACTCACGCTCCGAGAGTCCCACGAGCTCGATCTCACATCCGGCCACATCCATCGTGGACGGAATGCACCACACCCCATCGACGCTCGTAGCCTTCTGCACCACGGCTTGGAGGGGCTGGCCCTCGATCAGTACTTCGTAAACCCCTTGGGTGTCGTCGGAGTGCCGGATGCCGAGCGCCGTCGAGGCATTCCCCTGTGGGTCTAGGTCAATGACCAGGACTCGTTTGCCCGCCTGAGCCAGGGCGGCTGCGACGTTCACGGTCGTTGTCGTCTTGCCAACGCCACCTTTTTGGTTGGCGACGGTGATGGTGCGGGTATGAGCAGCCACCTCTGCAAATGTTTCACGTGAAACAGTGGCCCTTTCACGTTGAGGTGTTTCACGTGAAACATCTGCGCTCGTCGAATCGACCGTGCCGTCGAGAAAGCCGAGATCATGCGCCAGCTCGTCGGCGTCACTTATCCGCACTCGTGAGTCGCTAGGCCAACCCAGACCCGCGAACGTCGCAGACCCCGATGCGTCGAGTGGCCAGCCCAGGCCAGTCCCTTTGCTCACGCCGACCGTCGCCGACGAGCACTTGTGGCGCGAGGGTCTTTGCCCCCAGTGCGCGACGTGCGACCAGCGCCAGACACTGGTGGTGAACGGACAATTTCCACAACGCGCACCGGCGGATCCAGCACGTCAGCACCAAGAGAATGAACGGTCGAGCTCTTCACGCCGAGGCGCGCGATACGCGGCTGCGCTGCGGCCAACTCATCGGACGCGCTTTGCCCCTTTAGCGCGATGAGGCGTCCACCCTGCGGCATGAGGGGCCAAGACCACAAGACCAACTGCTCTATTTTGGCCACGGCGCGGGCGGTCACCACGTTTGCTTGAATGAGTCCTGCCAAGTCTTCGGCGCGAGCACGCTGAACGGACACGTGACTAAGACCCAGCGTCTCAACCGCATTCACAAGCCAATCGGTTCGCCGTGCGAGGGGCTCAACGAGCGTGATGCGTAGATCGGGACGCGCGATAGCGAGCGCCAATCCAGGTAAGCCAGCTCCACTACCGATATCGATGAGACGAGTCCGGTGGGGCAGGAGCGATTCCGCCATTGCACAGTTGACGATGTGCCGTTCCCACACTTTAGGAGCTTCCCTAGGGCCCAACAGGCCGTGCGAGATGCCCGTCGTCACCAACAAATCTGCATACTGCACGGCCAGAGGCAACCGCTCACCAAAGATCTCCGCAGCGAGTCGCGGCGGAGTCGGTGCTTCTTCTTGGCCAACCTTCTCGTCATGTTTCACGTGAAACACGGTCTCCCTTGGATAAATCGGGGCGGTTGTCGGCAGGGCGGCTCAGTGTGGCCGACCTTGGCACTCAGGCCGGGAGCACCACGACAAAGCGGCGCGGCTCTTCGCCCTCGGACTCTGAACGGAGGCCCGCTCGGAGCACCTCGTCGTGCACTACCTTGCGCTCGAAAGCACTCATGGGCTCCATCTCGCGGCGTGGCTCGCCGCCCTTGACCGCTGCAATCACACCGGCCGCGCTATCGATGAGTTCTGTGCGTCGGTTGGCTCGGTATCCGCCGACATCGAGCATGAGGCGGCTACGCTCGCCGGTTTCAGCCTGAACGGCCAGACGTGTCAATTCCTGCAGAGCCTCGAGCACGTTTGCTTTGGTCCCGACCAAGCGTCGCGGGACGCTGCCCTCCTCGGAGTCGACGATCGACACGGCGGCCCGGTCACCATCGACGTCAACCTCGAGATCCCCATCGAGGTCAGCAATGTCCATCAGGGTCTCCAGGAAATCTGCCGCGACCTCGCCCTCACGCTCTAGATCGGCTTTGGACGACGAACCGGATCGACGGGACGCCTTAGGAGACGACTCGTCGGGCGCTGGGGTTGCGGGCTCAGGACTTCGTTCACCGGGGTCGGCGTCCTCCACGCCCGTATCTGCCTGGTCCGGAGACTGTGGCTCCGCCGCCATGTTTTCGGTGGCACTCACGTGCTCACTATCGGCAACAGTCGACTTTTCCACCGCGCTGCGATCCTCGGCTACTGGCGGGACAAAGGGAGAGGTGGTCTCTACGTCGTTTTCCATGGAAGCTCCTGCATAGGTGGTGCGGAATGGTGGTCGTCGAGTCGGCTGGCCAGGGGATGTAGGCCTCGCCAGAGGTCTCGGGGGGCGCTATCGGCCCTTAGGTCGGTTGCTCTTCGGTCGGTTCTTGGCACGCTTCTTACCCTGTGGTTGGACGCGTTGACCGGACTGCTTTGTGGGCTCTTCGGCCTCAGGCTCATCGTCCGTGACACCGCTGAGCTGGAACTTTTCGATCGGCTTGCCCTTAGCCAAACGGCGCTGCTCCATCGCCTTTTCCGCCGGTGAGCCCGGTGCTGGCATGGCTCTGATGACGTAGAACTGCTGACCCATGGTCCACAGGTTGGTGGTCGTCCAGTAGATCAACACACCCAGCGGAAAGTTCACGCCGAACACAGCAAACATGATCGGCAAGACGTAGATCAGAATCGCCTGCTGCCGCGCCATGGGGCCGTTTAGGGCGGCAGCCGGCATGTTCTTGCGCATCAACTGGTGCGACGTGATGAACTGCGTGAACCCCATCGCAATGATGAGGACCAGCGACAAGATCTTCACTGAAGCAGGCGCGCCGTCTGGGGAGTGAAGGAACGAGTACGACAGTTTTGCCCCGAAAACCGTGGATTCTTCCATCTTCTGCGCCAACTCTCGGCTGAAGAACCCAATCTCATTGCGGTCGCCCCTGGCGACATCGTCAACGTGGGTCAGCATGCGGAAGAGCGCGAAGAAGAAGGGCATCTGCATCAGGATCGGCAGACACGATGAGAACGGGTTGGTGCCGTGCTTTTTATACAGCCCGAAGGACTCTTCGGTCATGGCTTTACGGGAGGCCTCGTCCTTGCGTCCCTTGTACTTTTTCTGGATCTTCATCAACTCAGGCTGCAGGAGTTGCATCCGCCGCTGTGATCGGATCTGTTTCACGAACAGCGGCATCAGCAGGATCCGCAGCACGATGACTAAGCCGACAATCGACAGCACCCAGGTCGCACCACTGGTGTCCGACATACCGAGGCTGGTGAGCATGAGTTCGAAGCCCACCATGATCGTGGAGACGAACCAGGTGAACGGGTAGAGCAGTGTGTCAAGCAAGCTGACGCGTCCTCAGGGTTGGGGCGAGCTGAGCTCACCGGTCATCGAGTGCGTCTTAGTGTGACGCAGGGGAACGTGATCGACGCCGCCGTGACTCCACGGGTGGCAACGCAGCAGACGGCGGACTGCGAGCCACACTCCGCTGATCGGTCCGTGCTCTTGGAGCGCACTCACGGCATACGCTGAACACGAAGGATAGAACTTGCAGGTCGGCCCGAGCAACGGCGAGACAAGCAGTTGATAAGCCCGCACTAACCAAACCAGCGGCGTGGCAATGGCTCGCCTCACGTCAGGACCTTGTGGAGTATTCGGTCCAAATCCTTTGCCAATTCTTCTGAAGTTGACTGTCGTGCAGTTGGATTGGCCCTCACAACAAGATTCGTCCCTGGTGGGCACTGCGCGATCCGGTCAGCCATCAGAGCACGTAGTCGTCGGGCGACACCGTGACGCACCACTGAATTGCCGACCGCGCCAGACACCACAAAACCCACCCTTGCAGGATGGGTTACAGCGGAAGCACTTGTTGGACCGCGATGGAGCACGATGCGGGTCGTTCCAGCCCGTCGGGCACCCAAGCCACTCCCACCGCGCATGACGGCGGTGAAATCGCTCGGCTTTCGCAGCCGATGATGCTTGGGCAACATAGGGACCGCCGGAGAAGGCGGTTAGGCCGTCAGCTTTTCGCGGCCCTTGCGCCGGCGCGACGCGACGATGCTACGTCCGGCGCGGGTCCGCATACGCAGGCGGAAACCGTGCACCTTGGAACGACGGCGGGTGTTTGGCTGAAAAGTACGCTTGCTCATCACAACTCCATTAATCGCGGCGGCACGGGCCACCGCACCAGGGAAATTCACTGCTTGTGTGGTGCCACACCGAGCCAGCACGCGCAACGTTGCGTGCTGGGCAGACAGGATGGGCCCTTACAAGGACCTGCTTACGGTACGGGAGCCGTGCACAGGTGGTCAAACCCGTCCGGCTCTGCTCGGGTACGTCGCCGACCGCCGGACCTGATAGCGTCTTCTACTTCGCGATCTTTATGTCCACCGTTTTGTACACAGCTTGTGGATAACGTTGTGGACGGCCATTTCCATATGGTCTCTCACCGAATGCATCGACTGCTGTGGGGCAGCATCGAGATTGCTGGTGGCAGCAGGTCAAGCCAAACGACAAGGACCGAACGCATGACGTCAGAGCCGATCGATTTCGCCCAGGTATGGTCTCGCGCCGTCGAGCGAATCGACACGTCCGGGATCGCCCCTCGCGAGCGAGCCTTCCTGCGACTGACGCGCCTTGTGGGGCTCCTCGACTCGACCGCCCTGCTGGCCGTGCCGTACGACCACACCAAAGACACGTTGGAGACCACGCTGCGCTTGCCGGTCATCCAGGCGTTGAACAGCCTGTTGGGTCAGGAGGTGCGATTGGCGATCACCGTCGACGCAGACCTGCGCCGTCAGGTAGAGGGCGAAGGCACTGCGGCCTTGACCTCCGACGAGGCCGCCGCCCTGGCAACAGTCCCGGAGCACAGCTTGGCACGCGACGACCATCGACCGCCGACTCAGCCGCACCGGGATCCGAACCGCCGCGAAATACATAACCCGGTGGGAGTGGGGGCAGCGACCACGACCGATGGCGACTCTCGCCTCAATCCCAAATACACCTTCGACACCTTCGTGTCCGGATCCTCGAACCGTTTCGCCCACGCGGCGTCCCTAGCCGTCGCTGAGGCCCCGGCCCGTGCCTACAACCCGCTGTTCATCTACGGCGAATCCGGTCTAGGAAAGACCCACCTGCTGCACGCCATCGGCCACTATGCGCGCAATCTCTATCCGCAGACACGAGTCCGCTACGTCAACTCCGAAGAGTTCACGAACGACTTCATCAACAGCATCCGCGACGACAAGGCCGGCGCATTCCAACGGCGCTACCGCAACATCGACTTCCTGCTGATCGACGACATCCAGTTCTTGCAAGGCAAAGAGCAGACGGTCGAAGAGTTCTTCCACACCTTCAACACCTTGCACAACAGCGAAAAGCAGGTGGTCATCACCTCCGACCAGCCGCCTAAGAAACTGTCTGGGTTCGCCGAGCGTCTGCGCAGCCGCTTCGAGTGGGGCCTGCTGACCGATGTCCAGCCCCCGGACCTCGAGACCCGCATCGCCATCTTGCAAAAGAAGGCCGCTCAGGAGCGGATGACGACACCGCCAGAGGTCCTCGAGTTGATCGCAAGCAAGATCAGCACCAATATCCGCGAGCTCGAGGGTGCGCTGATACGCGTCACGGCCTTTGCATCACTTTCTGGCCAACCGCCCACCGCCGACCTGGCCAGCGACGTCCTCAAAGACATCATCCCCAACGCCAATTCGGGCCGCATCACCGCAGCAACGATCCTGACCGAGGTCTCGGAGTACTTCCACATCTCGGTCGACGACCTCTGTGGCCCCTCGCGCTCGCGCACCTTGGTCAACGCTCGACAGATCGCCATGTACCTCTGCCGGGAGCTCACCGAGCTCTCGTTGCCGAAGATCGGCCAAGAGTTCGGCGGCCGAGACCACACCACCGTGATGCATGCCGAACGCAAGATTCGTCAGCTTATTGGTGAACGTCGATCCCTCTTCGATCAGATCACCGAGCTCACCGGCGCTATCCGCAAGTCCGCAGCTCGCTGACCGGTGAGTTATCCACAATTTCTGTGGACAACGCTGTGGGTATCTTTTGGCGGCATCCTGCGAGGTCATCGCCCTGTAACCCGGTCGAAACCTTTCGTTCGCCCACAGCCTACGGTCGGCATACACAGGGCCTGTGGACATGCTGGGTATGCCTATGGATCGTCGGGGCAAGCAGTGGCGCCCTCGTGGGGCGCGGTTGTGGACGGCCCGCAGGCGTCCCCAGGGCAGGTGTCCCTGTCCCCCATGCGCCCACCTGCCCTCCACACCCCCGACACGCTTGCTGACCTGCGTCGACCGCATGTTGTCCACAGTGTCCACAGCCCCTATGACTACTACGAGACCATTAATCCCCCTAGGAATCCGCCCCGCGTCCCTTGCGAACGGCCCCACAGGCCAGCGCGACTCCACAACGGGTTGGCCTGGCCCCAACGGAGGGCTAATGTCATCCTCCATGTGTCTCGGCTCACCGCCGGGAGCCCAAAAACCGAGTGAAGAGGCTGACTGTCGTGAAGTTTCGTGTTGAGCGCGACGTGCTTGCAGAGGCAGTTGCTTGGGTTGTCCGCGGCTTGAGTAGTCGGCCGCCGGTCCCAGTGTTGGCTGGCGTGTTGCTCGAAGCGGACGAGTCGGGGACGCTGACGCTGTCGGCATTCGACTACGAGATCTCGGCCACCGTGACGGTCGCGGCCGACGTCTCCGAGGGCGGCAAGGTGCTGGTGCTCGGCAAACTGTTGGCCGACATCTCCCGCAACTTGCCGGCTCAACCTGTGGAGTTCGCCACCCAAGGCACGAAGGTGGGTCTCAGTTGTGGGTCGAGCCGCTTCTCGCTGATTCAGATGCCCGTGGATGACTACCCGTCCTTGCCGACGCCTGCGGTGGCCAGCGGCAATATCGGTGCCGACACCTTCACTCAGGCGGTGGCTCAGGTTTCCATCGCCGCAGACCGCGGTGACACGTTGCCGATCCTGACCGGAGTGCGGGTCGAGATCGACGGCGAGAAGATCACCATGCTGGCGACCGACCGCTACCGCCTTGCGATGCGCGAATTCACCTGGACCCCAGACAACACCGACGCGTCGCACGTGGCGTTGATTCCAGCACGCACGTTGTCTGAGACGGCTAAGGCTCTCGGCTCTGCGGGCTCGATCGACATCGCCCTCGGTGACGCTGATGGAGGCCAAGGACTGATCGGCTTCGAAGCCGGATCGCGCCGGGCCACCACGCGACTTTTGGATGGCGAATACCCCAAGGTCACCTCGATCTTCCCCAGCAGCGTGGACACCGTCTCCATCATCGACACCCACGCACTCATCGAAGCCGTCCGACGGGTGGCGCTGGTCGCTGAGCGCAATACCCCGGTGCGCCTGCGGCTCACCGACGGCCAGGTCGCGATTGAGGCTGGCACCGGCGAAGACGCCCAGGGCAGCGAGGCCATTGAGGCGACCTTGACCGGACCCGAGGTGGAGATCGCCTTCAATCCGCAGTTCTTGCTCGATGGGCTAGGGGCTTTGGGGAAGCCGTACACCCGCATGGCTTTCACCCAACCTTCACGTCCTGCCGTGCTGAGCGGTCAATCTGAGATCGACGGAGCGGCCGACGAGTCATATCGTTACGTTCTGATGCCTGTGCGCTTCGCTGGCTGAAGTACGCGGCATACCGACCTGCACTGACACCCCACACAGCGAGGATCTGGCATGCAACTTGGAATGATAGGCTTGGGCAAAATGGGCGGCAACATGCGGGAGCGTTTGCGCCGGGCGGGGCACGAGGTCGTCGGTTTCGACCTGGACGAAAAGGTCCGTGACGTCGACACCTTGGAAGGCCTTGTCGCTGCGGTGCAACAGCCCCGCACGATGTGGGTGATGGTGCCGCACGGTGATCCGACCGAGAAGACGCTTGACGCTCTCTCGGACCTGCTGGACGAGGGCGACCTGATCATCGAGGGTGGCAACTCTCACTTCATCGAGGACGCCAAGCACGACGAGAAGTTGGCGGCGAAGGGCATCGGCTTCGTCGACTGTGGTGTCTCTGGTGGAATTTGGGGCCTAGACAATGGCTACGGATTGATGTGCGGTGGGCGCGAGGAGCACGTGAAGATGGCGATGCCCATCTTCGACGCACTGCGACCGGAAGGCCCCCGCGAAGAAGGCTTCGTCCATGCGGGCGACGTAGGAGCAGGCCACTACGCAAAAATGGTGCACAACGGCATCGAGTACGGCCTGATGGCTGCCTACGCAGAAGGCTTCGAACTGCTGACAGCCAAGGACATGGTCAAGGACGTGAAGGGGTGCTTCCAGGCGTGGAGCCGCGGCACCGTTGTGCGCTCGTGGTTGCTGGACCTGCTGGTGCAAGCTCTTGAAGACACTCCGAACCTTGAGGGCATCAGCGAATACACCACGGACTCCGGTGAAGGCCGGTGGACGGTGCAAGAAGCCATCGAGGTCGGCGTGCCGATGCCGGTCATCAGTGCTGCGCTCTTCGCCCGCTTTGCGTCCCGCCAGACGAATTCCCCCGCCATGCAGGCTGTTGCCGCGTTGCGTGGTGAGTTCGGTGGCCACGAGGTCACCATGCTCGATTCCCCCGACGCCGATGAGGCGGGGCCATCCTCAGGCACCGGCGGCACTGACGGCGACACGTCCAGCCCCAGCGTCGGCCCCACCTCGGGCAGCGGAACGGCAACGCACTGAGCCTGACTCAAGCTCAGGTTGGTGCAGTCCAGGTGATGATGGGATTGTGCGCCTCACTCAGTTAGACGTCCTCGACTTCCGCGGGTATGCCGACGCGAAGGTCTCGCTGGGTGGGGGCGTCTCGATCCTCTTGGGTCGCAACGGTCAAGGTAAGACCAATATGGTCGAAGCGGCTGGCTATGTCGCCACCCTGGCAAGTCATCGGGTGGCCAACGACGCACCGCTGATCCGAGCCGGTGCCAGCACAGCGATTATTCGGGCCACGGTCCAACGGGAAGAGCGGGACTCGTTGGTGGAGCTGGAGATCGTCGCCGGTCGAGCCAATCGTGCCAGGCTCAATCGATCACCGCTGCCGCGCCAACGTGACCTGCTGGGCACACTGCGTACGGTGTTGTTTGCGCCGGAGGATCTGGCCCTGGTCAAGGGCGATCCCAGCGAGCGCCGCCGCTTTTTGGACGACCTGCTCGTGGCTCGCCAACCTCGATGGTCGGGGGTGCGCAGCGACTACGACAAGGCGCTCAAACAACGCAATGCCCTGTTGAAGGCGATGCGGGCTGGTCGAGGGCCCGTCCGTGGCTCATTGTCGTCGCGACCAGCGTCGTCTCGCGCGCCAGAGCCTGAAGAGGGCTCTGCGTTCGACACGTTGGCGGTCTTCAACACGCACGTGGCGCAGATCGGTGCGGCGTTGAACTACGCCCGGTTGCGCCTCTTGCACGACCTGTCTCCGTTTCTCGCCGAGGCCTACGCGGCGATCAGCGACAGCGATGGGGCTGCCAGTGCGACATACCGATCGGGGTTGCACGACGGCATCGCACCGGCCCTGGCTGCAGGCGAGGTGCCCACCCAGGCAGAGTTGCAGGAGGCGATCCTCGAGACGATGGAGCAGCGAGCCGTTCACGAGCGGGAGCGCGGAGTGTCGCTAGTCGGGCCGCACCGGGACGATCTCGAGCTGAGTTTGGGTGAGTTGCCGGCCAAGGGCTACGCCAGCCACGGCGAGTCCTGGTCGATCGCGTTGGCGCTGCGTCTGGCGTCGTTCCAACTGCTGCGCCGCGACCTAGGCACCGACCCCGTGCTGATTCTCGATGACGTTTTCGCAGAGCTCGACACCAGACGGCGGGCTCGCCTCGCCGAGTTAGTGAGTGACTGTGAGCAAGTGATCGTCACGGCCGCCGTGTCCCAAGACGTGCCGGAATCTTTGCTAGGTGGGGCGGTCTTCGACGTGCGCGACCAGTCGATCGCCCCTCGCGATCCGGTGAGCTGATGAGCTGATGAGCGACGACATCGCGGGCACCGACCCTTGGCACGGGCCTGGCGACAAGAAAGAAACCGACGAGCCCGATGAGGGTATGTCGGCCGCGGCCCAGGCGTTGGCGCGCGCCCGATCGGGTGCCAAGGCGCGGGGATACCGCCCTGGAACGGCGGGCCGGACCGGCGGTGCCTCGACCGATATGACGAGGCGACGCGGGCTTGTAAGGGAATCGAAAGACAAGGCAGATCCCCAGGCCCTCGGCGCTGAGGTGGAACGTCTGATCGCCTCCCGGGGTTGGGATTCCCAAGTGCAGGTTGGCTCAGTGGTCGGCCGCTGGCAGGTCATCGTGGGTGAGCACGTCGCTGCGCACGTCGAGCCGGTGAGCTTCGAGGGCACGATTTTGACGGTTCGCGCTGACTCCACGGCGTGGGCTACTCAGATGAGGCTGCTCAAAAACTCCGTTTTGACCCGCATCGAGACCGAGGTGGGCCTCGAGACGGTCACCGACATCATCGTGCACGCCCCAGGTGGGCCCAGTTGGCGCAAAGGTCCCCTTCGAGCGCCGGGCCCGGGCCCCCGCGACACCTACGGGTGACCTGGGGTAGGCCTTCGGGGATGGACTGGCGGGCTCCGCTGGAAGGGCGCTGTGACCCGCTGCGGGGTGTGGGTGCGTACATGATCATGGGAGTGGCGCTCAAAATCGTGCCAAACGGCATACACGGTCCACAGATGGCATCTCTGGGGACCTGGGGCAGGTAAACTTATCCATGTCTGTCCCTTATCAACGAGGAGCCCCGTGACTACGGTTGGACCGCATGATGACGAGCAACCCAATGTCAGCGCAGCAAGCGTTGATCCGGCACCGGAGAGCGATGCACAACCCGAGTCTCTAGCGATCGCTCCGTCCTACGACGCCAACGCAATTCAGGTGTTGGAGGGTCTCGAAGCCGTCCGGAAGCGGCCCGGTATGTACATCGGCTCGACCGGTGAGCGGGGCCTGCACCACCTGGTGTGGGAGATCGTTGACAACTCTGTCGATGAGGCACTGGCTGGTCACGCCGACCACATCGCGATCACGCTGCTGGCTAACGCAGGGGTGCGCGTGATCGACAACGGCCGGGGCATTCCAACCGACATTCACCCGATCGAGAAGAAGCCAGCCGTCGAGTTGGTGCTCACCCAGCTGCACGCCGGTGGAAAGTTCGGCGGCGGCGGGTATGCCGTCTCGGGCGGTTTGCACGGTGTCGGCTCGTCCGTCGTCAACGCGCTCTCGGGGCGTCTCGACGTCGAGGTCCGCCAACGGGGCAATGTCTTCCGCCAGACCTATCACCTCGGCGTCCCGCAAGCTCCCCTGTCCAAGGACGAGTCGATCCCCGAATCCGAGACCGGCACGATGGTCACGTTCTGGCCCTCCACCGAGATCTTCGACACCGTGGACTTCGACTTCGAGACGCTGCGGGCACGCTTTCAACAGATGGCCTTCCTGAACAAGGGCCTGACCATAACGCTGGATGATGAGCGCGTGCCAGTCGAGGCAGACCCCGACGCCCTCGATGACGACCCGATCGACGGAGTGGACCTTGAATCCACGGAACGCGATGCTGACTCCGGCGACGCGCTTCCAGCGACATCGACCAAGGCCGGAAAGTTCGTCACGTTCTCCTACGCCAACGGGCTGCTGGACTACGTGACTCACCTCAACAAGAGCAAGCGCAGCGAGCCGGTGCACGAAGAAGTGATTGCTTTCGAGAGCGAAGACAAAGAGCGCATGATGTCGCTCGAAGTGGCAATGCAGTGGACCGGTTCTTACACCGAGTCGGTGCACACCTATGCGAACACCATCAACACGCACGAGGGCGGCACCCACGAAGAGGGATTCCGCACGGCGTTGACCCGGTTGATCAACGACTTCGCGCGAAGCAACAAGGTGCTGCGCGAGAAGGACGTCAATCTGACCGGTGACGACATCCGCGAAGGCTTAACCGCCGTCATCCACATCAAACTTGGCGAGCCGCAATTCGAGGGCCAGACCAAGACGAAGTTGGGTAACTCCGAGGTCAAAGGCTTCGTGCAGAAAATCATGGGCGACGAGTTGTCGCACTGGTTGGAGGCCCACCCCCGCGAGGGCCGCGAGATCGTCAACAAGGCGGTGCAGGCTTCGGCCGCTCGGATGGCGGCTCGCAAGGCGCGTGAAGCGACCCGCCGCAAGGGACTGCTGGAGAGCGGCGGCCTTCCCGGCAAGTTGCGCGACTGCCAGACCAAGGACCCCACGATCTCTGAGGTCTTCATCGTCGAGGGCGACTCGGCCGGCGGCTCGGCGGTGGCGGGTCGCAACCCGCACAACCAGGCCATCCTGCCGATTCGGGGAAAGATCCTCAACGTCGAGAAGGCTCGTCTAGACCGCATCCTGGGCAATCAGGAGGTCAAAGCCCTGATCTCAGGCTTTGGCACGGGCATCGGTGAAGACTTCGACATCACCAAGGCGCGCTATCACAAGATCGTCCTGATGGCCGATGCCGATGTCGATGGTCTGCACATCCGCACGTTGTTGCTGACGTTGTTGTTCCGCTTCATGCGCCCGCTGATCGAGGCCGGTTACGTCTACTTGGCGCAGCCGCCGTTGTTCCGGATCAAGTGGACCAACCATGAGCACCAATACGTCTTCAGTGATCGTGAGCGCGACGCCGTGATCAAGGACGGCCTGTCCAATGGCCGCCGACTGCCCAAAGACTCTGGGGTGCAGCGTTACAAGGGTCTAGGCGAGATGGACTACAAGGAACTATGGGACACCACCATGGACCCCGACGGCCGCGTGCTCTTGCGCGTAACGTTGGAAGACGCTGCTGCTGCTGACGAGATCTTTGCGGTGCTGATGGGTGAGGACGTCGAAAGTCGACGCGGCTTCATTCAGCGCAATGCCAAAGACGTCAGATTTCTCGATATCTAAAGCGCGATAAAGGACTGTGAATGACTGAAACGCCGATAACCGACCGCATCGAGGCTGTTGACCTCAACGCGGAAATGCAGCGCAGTTACATCGAATATGCGATGAGCGTGATCGTCTCGAGGGCTTTGCCCGACGTTCGAGACGGCCTCAAACCGGTGCACCGCCGGGTGCTCTACGCGATGTACGACGGCGGCTACCGTCCCGATCGCGGCTTCAACAAGTGCTCGCGTGTCGTCGGCGACGTCATGGGTCACTATCACCCGCACGGGGACTCGGCGATCTACGACGCGTTGGTGCGTTTGGTGCAGCCCTGGTCTTTGCGCTACCCACTCGTGCAGGGCCAAGGCAACTTCGGCACTCCCGGGGATGACCCGGCAGCTGCCCCTCGGTATACCGAATGCCGGATGGCGCCGTTGGCGATGGAGATGGTCCGCGACATCCACGAAGACACCGTGGACTTCGGGGACAACTACGACGGTAAGACCCAAGAGCCCGCGGTCCTGCCTGCGCGCTTCCCGAACCTACTGGTCAACGGCTCAGCGGGTATCGCCGTCGGCATGGCTACGCAGATCCCGCCGCACAACCTGCGTGAGGTCGCCGATGGGGTCCAGTGGTTACTGGACAACCCTGAGGCCACCCGCGACGAACTGCTCGAAGCGCTGATTGCCCGCATCCACGGGCCGGACTTCCCCACCGGCGCGCTCATCATGGGCAAGTCGGGCATCGAAGACGCCTACCGCACCGGCCGCGGGTCGATCGCGATGCGCGCGGTCGTCGAGGTCGAAGAGATCCAAGGCCGTCAGTGTCTCGTGGTCACCGAGCTGCCCTACCAAGTCAACCCCGACTCACTCGCAAAGAAGATCGCCGAGCTGGTCAACGACGGCAAACTCGGCGGCATCGCCGATCTTCGCGACGAGACCTCGGGTCGCACGGGCCAGCGACTGGTCGTGGTGCTCAAACGTGACGCCGTGGCCAAAGTCGTGCTCAATAACCTCTACAAGCACACCCAACTGCAGCAGAACTTCAGCGCTAACATGCTGGCCCTGGTCGATGGCGTGCCGCGCACGTTGCCGCTGTCGGCCTTCGTCCGTCACTGGGTGGACCACCAGATCGAAGTCATCGTCCGCCGTACCAGCTACCGCCTGCGGCGCGCCGAAGAGCAGATCCACATCTTGCGTGGCCTCCTCAAAGCGCTGGACGCGCTCGACGACGTCATTGCCCTCATCCGTGCCAGCGCAACCGTCGAGGATGCACGCAACGGTCTGATCGAGTTGCTCGACATCGACGAGGTCCAGGCGCGCGCGATCCTCGATATGCAACTTCGTCGCCTGGCGGCGTTGGAGCGTCAGAAGATCATCGAGGAGCACGACCGTTTAGAAGCGATGATCATCGACTACCAGGCGATCCTCGACAGCCCGCAGCGCCAGCGCACCATCGTCAGCGAAGAGCTGGGGGAGATTGTCGCCAAGTACGGAGACGACCGGCGCACCCAGATCCACGCGTTCGACGGCGATATGTCGATGGAAGACCTCATCCCCGAGGAAGACGTCGTGGTCACTATCACCCGTGGCGGATACGCCAAGCGCACCAAGGTTGCGGAGTATCGACCGCAGCACCGCGGCGGGAAGGGCCGACGGGGCACCTCGCTGCGCGCGGACGATGTGGTCGGTCACTTCTTCACCACGTCCACGCACCATTGGTTGTTGTTCTTCACCAACCTTGGCCGGGTCTATCGCGCCAAGGCGTACGAGATCCCCGAGGGCGGGCCCACCGGCAAGGGCCAGCACGTGGCCAATCTGCTGGCGTTCCAGCCGGATGAGCAGATCGCTCAGGTGCTCACGCTGAAGGACTACGAGCATTCGGCATACCTGCTGCTGGCCACCCGAAACGGACTGGTCAAGAAGACGCGACTGGGTGACTACGACTCCCCCAGGACCGGCGGGCTGATCGCGGTTAACCTGCGCGACGGCGACGAGCTCGTCAGCGCCGGTTTAGCAGGGGTCGAGGACGACGTCCTGCTGGTGTCCGTCCAGGGCCAATCGGTGCGCTTCACCGCGACTGACGAGGCACTGCGTCCGATGGGCCGGGCGACCTCCGGTGTGACGGGTATGAAGTTCCGAGGCCAAGACCACCTGCTGGCTATGCAGGTCGTGGCCAACGGCGAGGACCCATATGTCTTCGTCGTCTTCGAGACGGGGATGGCCAAGCGCACCCCCATGTCGGCATACCGCGTGCAGGGCCGTGGCGGTCTGGGTATCAAGGTGGCCAAGTCCAGCGACAAGGGTGGCACCCTAGTCGGGGCACTCACGGTGGACTCCGGCGATGAGGTGCTGGTCGTGATGGAGCATGGCAACGTGGTGCGCTCGGCGATTGACCAAGTGCGGGTGACCGGGCGCGACACCGCCGGCGTCCGATTTGCGACTCCCGGAAAGGGTGACTCGATCGTCGCGGTGGCTCGCAACGCGGAATCCGAGCTGGCAGATGCTCTCGATGCAGCCGAGGTAACCGCCGAGCCGATGGACGATGGCGTAGCGTCGGACTCGGCAGGGCAGCCCGAAGCGATAGTCAGCGACGTTGAGCCCGAGGATGAGACCCCCGAGGACGGCGATACAGGAGGCCAGTGATGAGCACCACTGAGCGCAACACACAGGCCCGGGAGTCGTCTGGGACTGAATCTGCTGACGAAACGACGGAAGTGGAGACCGCGGACGTTGCCGCGCCTGCTGCCTCCGATGCGGCAGAAGGTGGCCAAGCCAACGCCGAGAACGTTTCAAAGCCGACGGCAAGCTTGATGCGGGACGCCGCGATGGCCCGGGTTGCTCCGCGACAGGACCTCTCTGCTCGCCGCAGTGCGTCAGCCCGAACCGCTGGTGGGGCGGCCGGTGGCTCGGCTGCCGCAGCCTCAGCAGGGCGGCCGCGGCCCGAGGATGGCCCTCAATCCTCGGCGCGGCGCTCCAATGCGGGTAAACGTCGTCCCACCGGCCCACGGCGTGTGCGTCTGACCATTCAGCGGATCGACCCGTGGTCGGTGTTCAAGATCTCCCTGCTCGTTGCCGTCGGTCTGGGGATCGCCACAGTCATCATGGTGGCCGTGCTGTGGACGGTGTTGTCCGGGATGAATGTCTTCAACACGGTCAATGCGTTCATCGTGCAGGTCACAAGCGGTGAAGATGGTGCCAGTCGGTTCGACCTCATGCAATACATCGGGTTGGGTCGGGTGCTGTCGCTGACGGTGGTCTTCGCCGTGGCGAACGTGCTGTTGTTGACCGCATTGGCCACCCTCAGCGCGTTCCTCTACAACGTCTGTTCGGCCCTGGTCGGCGGGGCCCACCTGACGCTGTCCGACGAGTGATCCCCTGCGTTTTGTCCGCCCGGCGTGCGGTGAGGTAATCTCATGCGTCGCCTGGTGTGCGGCGCGTTCTCGCGCTGGCAGGGGTGTGAAGTGGGGCCTATAGCTCAGTCGGTTAGAGCGCTGTCCTGATAAGACAGAGGTCACTGGTTCAAGTCCAGTTAGGCCCACCCACGCGTGACCGTATTCGCAACAAGGAGTGAGACATATGAAGCGCATCCTGGTGCTTGTGGTGGCTGCGATTGGGGCCTTGGCGGTCGCCAAGAAGTCTCACGACCAGCAAGCCGAGCGTGCCCTGTGGGCAGAGGCGACGGACGACGTCAACAACTGAATAACCTCGACCCGCGGTGATGTATGCCGCACGGTCGCCCTCGGGGACTTAGCTCAGCTGGTAGAGCACCGCCTTTGCAAGGCGGGGGTCAGGGGTTCGAGCCCCCTAGTCTCCACCGATTCGTAAGGCCCTCACCGCTTGGTGGGGGCCTTCGCTGCGTGCTTGACCCGCTGATGACCGATGTGCGCGCCGATTGCGGTCGCGCGGCGGGGGGTTGCGCGCTTACCGGTCATCAGCGGCCCTGCGACTGGGCCGCGGACTTTTCTGTTGGCGGCGGAGAAGGCCGTATGTGGCTGAAAGTGCCCTAGCTTCTGCTCTGACCGTCTGCGAAGCTGCGTTCTGTGAGCTACCCGCTTTGGAACTACTACCCCCGAAATGCGCGCCCCCCAAGCTGGGTAGATGCGCTGGTGGGGGCCATTTGCGCAGCTGAGGAAACCATTTCAACTGTTGAGGAGGGACGTGGTCTCAAGAGCGACGACGTTCTCAAGCATCTGCGCCCAGAAATGGAGCGGCTCGGTTACGTTGTTGAGTCAGGAAAGTCGAAAGACGCGAAGATCTTCAGGCCTGTGCTTTTCGGCCAAAACGGCGTTCCCGAGGTGCAGTACGAAATTGACGCCTTCCACGACGAGTTCGGTATTGCGGTCGAAGTCGAAGCCGGTCGGGGGGCCGCGAACAACGCCGACTACCGCGACATCGTGAGGACGTCACTGATTTTGGACGCCAACTACCTAGTCCTTTTGATGCCCATCACCTATCGATCAACAACATCGATTCACGCCTTCGATCGGACGCGCAGGCAACTAGAGGCGATCTACATCTCAAACCGACTCAAGCTGCCGTTCCTGGGCGTCCTCCTCATCGGCTATTGACGGGACAAGCCGACAGTCGTCGGACGGGGTACACGGGTGGCGGGCAGAAACGATAGCCATGGTTGCTTGTCTACGGCGGTGGTGATGTCACAGTACGACGACAAAATTCGACCTGAGTTGTAGGGGGTGGGTCGATTTGGCGGGGTTGCGGCTCGTTGACCAGCGGGTTTGCTGGTTGGGGTGTGACTAAGGGGCCTGGCTTTCGGTGGGCGGCCTGGGCTGGTGGGCTTGCGAATGTGGAAAGAGAAGACTGTGTCGGGTGCGACAGCGACCCAGATCATGCATAACCGGGCCCACGGGTGCTGAGCATTGAGCGCATTGGCCCGGGTCAACTCCTGCTGAGGTGGCTGTTCATGACGTGACCGCCGCGCAGCGGTTGAGCGCGGTCCAAGAATCGCCATCGACACCCACAATTTGGTGACGAAGAAGACCGAGACCTGCTGGATCAGCGTGCAAGGGTGTGACTAAGCCCCTACAACTCAGGTTCGATGTCACCGTACCGAGACACCGCACGGCACTGCACGGGAATTCACGCCGACGGGGTGAGCCCTTCGGCGATCTCCGTGAGCGCAGAGCGGAGGTCGACCTGCGGCTCCCAGCCCCAAGCGTGGGCGCGATCAGCAAGGATCTGGCCGCGCCAGGCCTCACCTTCTTCCCAGACCGGTTCCAGATCGAGGGCACTGAGCACGGCTTCGACGTAGTCCCCAGTGGTCGCCGGACCCCCAGACACGTTGACGGGAGTGCACGCCGCTTCGACGGGGCCAGCCGCAGGGTCGTCGCTGCTTACGATCTTGTCCATCGCCACGTCGGCCGTGAGGGTGGCGAGGTCATCGAGGTGAACCCACCCAAAGCTTTTGTCCCGTATGGCGTGTCGCGCCCATTCCTCGTCACGCATCGTGGCGGGGCGCAGGGTGTTCCACATGGACGTCTCACCTGCGCCCAGGATGGCGGGTGGCCGGATGAGAACGCGGGTCATCCCGTCGATAGCGCCGATCGCAGCGTCGGTATCGCGCTTGGTGACGGAATAGTCGTCGCTGTCATCGCCAACCAGCGGCGACAGTTCGTCGACATCACCGGCACCGGGTGAGCGGTCGTACACGGCTGCGGTCGAGATGTGGACGAACCGGGAGACCCCCGCGTCGCGAGCGGCCTGCGCCAGAGTCGTCGTCCCTTCGACACCCACACGCTGCTGGGTCTGGCGGTCCGATCCCATCGGGTGGACGGTGCTGACGACCGCGTCGGCTCCGAGTGCAATGACGGCGGCAAAGTCGGAATCGGTGAAGTCGCCGACCTCTTCTCCGACACCAGGAGCTTCTGGTGCGGTGCCGACTCGTCGGACGACTCCGCGCACCCGAGCTCCGCGCTCGCTGAGCAGCTCACACACCCGGGACCCCACCAAGCCGTTGGCTCCAGTGACGACGATGAGGGGAGAAGGGTTGGGGGTCGCATGAGTCATGACCAAACCTTCGCACGGCACTTCACGACCAGCCACTGGGGGCTGTCCTTGTCGGGATACTCACTGTTCGTTCCGACGACACGCCCGCCAAAACCGGCTAGATCGCGCAAGTGAACGATCTAGCCGGTCCTGGTTGGGCATGTCGCGGGACACATCCGGGTATGTCGCCCGCGCTGTCCCTGCGGCTATGGGTCGATCTCATCGAAAGGTGAACCATTGTTGGCGACTGGTGGTGCAGGATGATGAACGCCCCTTTCCGGGGGCGCGGTCAGGGAGTGGTGATGGTCTTAGTGCCGCCGTTTTCGTAGGTAGCTTCGTAGGTCCGTTCGGCTCCGTCAGAGTCGTTTGCCTGCACGACGGAGTAGAACCCCCCGTCCACCATGGCGTCGACCTTGCAGTCGGGGGTGACGACCGTCATCGACTTCACCTGGCCGTCGACTTCGCCGACCTCAATGGTTTTGCCACTGTCCGTGAGCGTTCCGCGGCTGTAGAGAATAAAGGCCAACGGGTCGTCACCAGGAGTCTCGGTGAATCGGGGACTGAGTTGTGCGTGGCCGTCACCGACGCAGGTGGTCTGAACCAGGCCGTTGCGGATCACGACGAACTGGTATTCAGCGGTCACATGATGAGTCGCGAGCGTCATCGGGTCGTCCTGGAGCGTACTGCGCACCAACCTTTTGCGATCTGCGCCGTAGTTTTCAGCGTCCATCGCGAGCTGGAAACAGTCGTTTTGGAACGTGTCCTGTTTGTCTTGAGACAGCGTCGTTTCCGGCTGCGAAGGGGACGCTGGGGTCAGTCCGAGATCGTCACCACGCAAGGCCGGCCCGATCCCGATGGCGGCACCGATAGCTGCTGCGGCGAGGCCCGCACCAACGACCAGCCAGCGCTTCTTGACTTCGCTAGGGGCATCGTCGAAACCGAATCGACTGAAGGTGGTCAGATCAGCACCGTCAGATGACACCATGCCACTACCTTGGCCGACCTGCGACATCACGGCGGAGCGGGCACGGACGCGGACGGCGTTGCTAGGTGGGCGGATGGTGGGGCCGGTGTCTGGAGTTTTCATGATGGGTCCTTCGAAGTGCGTGATGCGGTATCAACCAAGGCTGCAAGCCGGGCACGTGCTCGTGATAGGCGCGAGCGCACGGTGCGGATCGGGATTTCCAAGGCGATGGCCGCCTCGGCATACTCGAGCCCCTGCCACACGCAGAGGGCGATGACGTCTTGATCGTCGGGCTTGAGCTGAGCAAAAGCCCCTTCGACGGCGCTCAATCGGCGCTCGTCGTCGATGCGTCCGGCTACCGCCTCGGCAAGGTCTGGGACCACAGCTTGGGGTAGGGCGGACATGACCTTGCGGTGACGGAACTCGCTGCGAGCGCGGTGGGCCACCGTATGCCGAGCGACGGCATAGAACCACGGCAGCACCGTTCCTTGCTCAAGCACGACGCGGTGCCTTCGAGAAACACGATCGAGACTAGGTCGTCCGCACGGTCAGCCGATCCGGTGCGGCGGGCACAGAATCGGTGGATCGCGAGGAAATGTCGGTCAAGGATGACGCCGAAGGCCCCTGGGTCGTCGGTCAAGGCTAGGCGCCACAGGTCGGCGTCGGTGGCCGAATCCTGAGCGGTGGTGCCTTGGGGTGGTGCGCTGTCCTTCATACCCGCCTATGCCCGCCGCGGCCATCGAGTTCCACCCCAATATTGTGCGGGCTGCGGCCTATTCGAGGGAGCCGAGGTTGGGGAGATCGCCCACTGGAACAGTCACCGTGCTGCCGCCGCTTAGCGTGACAAGGTAGAAGACGTTGTCGCCAGGAACGGGCAAGGCGAGCGCTGAGAACCAGCCGTTCTCGACGTGGGAGTACCCGATTGGCTCCTCACCTGAATAGACCTGGACAGATGAGACGTCGGTGCCAACTTGACCAATGAAGAGGTATTCAACGCCGAGCTCGAGCTTCGTGGGCACGATCGCTTCTTCTAGCAACGTCCCGGTGAAACCTGTCGCTGCCTGGACGGCCGTGCCGGTGCCATCGGGTAGAAAGCCGCACGCTGTCACGTTCAATCCGTCTGTGAGAGCCAAAGCCGAGTAGCCACCAGCGAGGACGTGCTCGTACAAAAGGGTGAGGTCGGCGAGCGGACTGACCACCGTGCCGGCTTGATTCTCGCTCGCGAACATCTGACAGTCCGCGAGCGCGGCACTGTAGGGCGACGGGGGGTCTTGGGACTGGTCGGTGCCGGCAGGGCCCGTGCCGAGATCATCACCGGAGAGCACACCGCTGCCGGCGAAGATTGCGGCACCTGCTGCGGCGACGGCCAGCCCGGCAGCAATCACCATCCAGCGCTTTTTCAGCGGGGTGGGTGCGTCGTCGACACCGTCTCGTCCGAAGCTTACGCCATCGGCCGCGGCCATGGGTGCCGCACCCGAGATATTCGTGCGGGAGGTCTCGGCGAGCAGCGTGCTACGGGCATGAGCTCTGATCGGAGCGCTCATTCTTCGGACCTCGGGGCCACCGTCAGCGCCGCTGGTGGGTGGGGTGGGGTTGTAGGTGTGGTCGTTGTTGTCCATCATGCGTCCTTCGATCCCGGTCGCGCCGTGCGGTGAGATTGTTGTTTTTCCGTGAGGCTCGCGAGGCGCGTCCGTGCACGGGAGAGGCGGGAGCGCACCGTGCCAACCGGCACTCCCAGGCTGAGGGCGGCGTCGGCATACTCCAGCCCCTGCCAGACGCAGAGCGCAACGACGTCTTGTTCGTTGTCATTGAGCTGGCCAAACGCGCGCTCGATGGCGCTCAGTCGCTGGCGGTCGTCGAACTTGGCGATCACACTGTCTGCGTGGTCAGGCACCGAGGTGCGCGGCAGCCGGTCGAGTGCCTTTTGGTGGCGCATCCGGGAGCGAGCACGATGCGCGAGGGTATGCCGAGCGACGCCGAGCAGCCACGGCAAAGCTGAGTCACGTTGCAGCACAACCTCACCGCGCAGCCGCCACGCTTCGAGGAAGACGATCGACACGAGGTCGTCGGCGGCGTCGGCCGAACCTGAGCGGCGAGCGCAGTAGCGATGTACGGCGTCAGCGTGCCGGTCGAAGATGACGCCGAAGGCCTGGGGATCCTGGTGCGAGGCGATCTGCCACACCTGAGCATCCGTGGCCGAGTCCAGACCCGCGGTGGTCCGCGCTGAGGTGCCCGACTGTTGCTTCATACCCTTATGTGCCCGCAGCGTTCGCCGAGTTCCATCGAGTTTCTTGAGGATCCGTCGCCGAGTGGTGGCTTACACACCAGATCCGGCGCGAACATGGTGCACGAGCTACCACTCGATGGCCCTGAAGGTAACGAAGCCACCCGTGCCGTCATCCTGGTTACAGGAAGTCCATCGGGTCGAAGTCCTCGATGGCGATGATGCGCAGACGCGGCAGGTGCGTGTTAAACGCCCGGGCGTCATGTTCGAGGTCGAAAAACTCCATGCCACGCGACTCCAACGGACCAAACCCGTTGTTCCGGAACTCCTCAAAGGCCATCAAACCCACCCGGCGGTCACTATCGACCAGCGGCTCCATCGCCTCGACGAAGTCGCCGTCGTGGCTGACCAGCATCACGTCGGCGTCGCGGTCGAGCAGCGCCTCCATGGTGCGGATGATGGCCATGTCGACGACCTTCTCCTCCGCCGTCCCCGACAGGGGCACCGCGCGATATCCGATCGCCCGAAGCGCCTGCACGAAGGCCATCGGCAAACCTGACGAGGCGTTCAGGAAGAACAATCCCTGCACCGGCTGGTCCCACTGCGACTGCGCAAACGTCAACAATCGATCCCAGCGCGGCCGCTCCTCGGGGTGCGGCCGGCGGTTCAAGATCGAGTTGCCGATGGTGGCGTCAATGTTCTCGCCGTCGACCAGCAGGTAGGTGACCCGCTCGGTTTCGTCAGGCGTCGCGGCGTGATGGTCCATTGCGGTTCCTTAACTCAATATCGGCCACACCATTCGGTGCACCGTCGAAGGCAAGGCTACTCGTAGACGAACTTCTGCGGCCCCGGAAAGACCCACGACAGGCCGTCACGAAGGCGGTCGCGCCAGTTCTCCCACGAATGTCCGTCTCGCGCTTCGACATACCTCACGGTTGTGCCCGTGGATTCGAAAACCGGGAGCATCGATCGGTTGTGGACGATCAGAGGCTCGTAAATGCCGCACGACATGAACATTCGGTCGGCGACGCGGCGGGGGTCGGCTCGGTAGCGGTTGATGAACTTAACCACAGGGTCGAAAGCATCGCCGCCGCCGTGGTCGTCGCCGATGTCGGTGAAGACGAAGGAGCCCGATTGCAACAGCAGCGACGAGGCCAACTCGGGCTTGCGATAAGCCGCCGACAGTGCAGCAACGCCACCAAAGCTAGCGCCCATAAGGCACCGGGCTTCCGGCCGGTCAATCAGCGAGATTCGCTCCCGCACATAGGGGACCAACTCGGCGCTCAGGTGCCGAGCGTGCGCGGCATTGTTCGGATACTCACGCAATCGATCGTTCGAATTGCTGAACACCACGACGGTCTCAGCCATGTCGAGGCGGTGAATCAGGTTGTCGAGCACGGTCTGCATAGCCGCGTAGTTCAGATAGTCGTCCCCGTCGTGCACGATCAACAAGGGGTATGACGAACTCGGCCGATATCGCGCGGGCAGGTAGACCCGGTTGGTCGTGTTGCGACGCAGCGCTTTGGAGTGGAATTCAACGGTATGCAGATCGCCAGGCCGAGATGCCGGGTCGTGGTGGACCCAATCCGGGGTCCCGTAGCCGGCGGCGTGGCATACCGATGACGACCCCACCGGACTGTGCGCCACATGGGGATTGAGCGGATCGTTGAACTGATCGGTGTAGTCCCCGATGCGCTTGCTGAGCTGATACTCGACGCGCGACCCCTCGGGCAGCTCGATCGTGACCCACCACAACGACGTCTGTCCCAGTCGCTTCATTGGCACCCGTTGCGGCTGGTTCACGATCCGGTGCATCACGTGCACTTCGTCGGCCTCGCCGCGGAAGAGGAACGTGCACTTAGCACCCTCCACGATGGGGGCCTCGTGTTCGGCGACAAACGACTCAATGGCGTGCTCGTCGATGTGATCTTGCGTCCGGAACTGGTTGATCGCTAACTTCGGACGAGCACGGGCTCGGGTGCGCCCGGCCGCTGCCACGCTCACGCGGCGAGCTCCTCTACCGTCGACGCTGAGCCGTCGGAAGCCAGCACGGGTGCGCCGTTCGGGAGCACTCCGTCGTAGCCGATGTGCACCTGCACCCCGGCATCCAGCAGCAACGACCGGGCGGGGTCGAAGCGTCGAGCCAACAATCCCATTCGAGTTTCGTTGGTGACGTCGAGGCGGTCCCGAGGCGAGGGCAACGCCACCGTATGCCGCACCAAGCCCAAGCCCGTCCGGTAGACCTCTGCGATGGCTGGGCCGTGGGCCGCCCGGTCATGGAAGAGCACAACCCGTTCGGTCAAGGCCATGGCCCCAGCGCCCCAGGCGATGATCGGCACGTCGAGCGCGGGAGCAATGTTGAACAGGTGCATCGCCCCCATCAGCACCCCGACGTGGCCGCCGGTCAGGATGACACCTTGCACCTGGGAGAGCTCGTGGGCGATCTCAGCCCTAGCGCGCGCGGTGGATTCGCGCTCGTGGGGCTTCCAGTGCTGCCAAAACTCGGCATACTGCGCCTCGACCCGCTCGATGTGCCGCGCATCCATCTGCCGCACGATTTCCTCGGCGTCGAGCACCGCCAAGTCCACGACCTCGGGGTGCCGAGGGGTAAGACGGAGGAGTTCCTTCAGCGCCGACAGGGCATGATCCAGCCCCATCAAATAGAGCTGCTGCATCTCTTCCAGCACGCGCCTGCGGTCCTGATCGGCCTGTGCAAGCTCGGGGTCCTCATCCCACACTCGCTGCATTCGATGCCACAGCCGAGGGTTCAGGGTGTCCCCGCCGAGCGTCTCGGAGAGCAAACCGTCGTCGGGTTCGCGTTCGCGCCAGCCCGCGTTGATGGTGGCAAAGCGTGCGTCGCGCAGGCCCAAGGAGGCTACGACTTGGGCGAGGTGGGGCGTGCGCTGCGGCCCCAGGAGCGTGATGTGGGTGTCGTCAGCTGGCATGCACGTGCACCGTGGTGCCCACGTCGTCGAGCATGGCGCGCAGCACGTCGTAGTCGGGGTGACGCATCCGGATCCACGCGTTGGCCATGTAGCCGTTCTCGATCGGCTGCGTGGGACTGCCGCGCCCAGGCAGGTGGGCGTCGATGATCCACCGGCCGAGGCGATTCTCGATATCTTCGAGTCCGTCGTAGTGGCTGATCTGACCGTCGCGATCGGGGCGCAAGGCGATGATGCCGGCCGAGTGACTGCGACTCGGCTTGATGTCCGTGTGGCCGTAGAGCACCGCCTGAGCCCACGCGAGATAGACGTCCATGTCGTTCCCGTTGCTATAGAGGTCCCAGCAGCCGACGCCGGGGGGCCGGGCCCCAATCTCGCTGAACTTCAGGCCTTTTGGCCCGTGGAACCACTCCATGTGGGTCGCCGCCGTGCCTATACCCAGCGCCTCACACACGCGGTGGCCCATCTCGCGAATCTCGGCATACAGTCCGCCACCGTCGATCCGGTTGGTGGACACGTATTGCGGAGAGATCCACCGGTGGCGCATTGCCTCCAGCACGCCTGGGTAGTAATGCGACGCGAAATCCAGGGCCGGGGCACCGTCAATGTTAATGGTGTCGTAAAAGCCTTCGTGGCCTTCGATGAACTCCTCCACCGCAATCGAGGTGGTGCCCGAGCCCAACTGGCCCAGCGCCGCCTCGAGCTCCGTGTCGTTGTTGACCCGGTGGGTCGCCGCGGCCCCGGCACCGTCCCGGGGCTTAAGGATCAGCGGGTAACCCTCTTGGGTGGCGAAAGCCCGCACCTGATCGATGTGATCGGCAGCAACCGATGCCGCCGTCGGCACCCCGGCAGCACGCAGCGCATCCTTCATCGACGGCTTGTCCCGGCACAAATAGGTGGTGTGCACCGACGTCCCGGGTATGCCGGTCGCTTCCCTGACGAGCGCGGCCGGCAGCGTGTGCGACTCGATCGTGGCTTCGAGCCGGTCAATCCACACCCAACTTTGCACGTGGCGCACCGCGGCGGTCATCTGACCGACATCGGTGACCGAGCCGACCTGCTCGTAGTGACCCATCCACGACTTCAGCTCGTCGTCCAGGTAGTCGGCCGGGGTCTCGCCGATCCCGATGACGAACGCGCCGGCTTGGGCCAGCGCTCGGACGAACTCGCGCTGGTTCTTCGGGAAATGGGGTTCGACGAAGACGATGTTCACGTAGTCGAGCCTGCCACACAAAGCGACCCCGGGTCAGCCACAAGGGCTGATCACCGGGGTCGATGCTGCGATGAGGTCAGGCGCGGTGCTTGCCCTCGCCGGGCTCATCGGTGTCACTGAAGTCGGTCCCGAATCCGGCTTGCGCGTCCGGGTCGGTGCCGGGGACGTCATCGACGTCGATCATGGCCGGCAGTTCCTGATCGCCATCCTTGATCTCGGACACCTGGGCGAGGTCCCCGTCAGAGGATGCCTCATCCGTGTCGGCGGCGACCGGTGCAGACACCTTGGCGTCCTCGTCAACGTCAGCCTCGGTCGCGGCCAAGACGGGCCCTGCGGCCGTGGTCTGGGCGACACCATTTTTGGCCTCCGGTGTCGTGCTGGAGTCTGTCGTGCTCGAGTCGGAGGAACCGGCCCACGGGTCGGTGTCGTCCTCGGTGGTGCTCTTCTGCTGGCTGAGGTAGTACGCCACGCCAGCACCGATGGCGGCGAGGATGCCGAAAGCGATCAGCACTCCACCTTTCTTGCCGCGCTTCTTGGGTGCACCTGTGACCGCAGCGACCGCGCCGTCGGGCTTGGCCAGCACCTCGTCCTTGGACGACTGCGCGTTGTTGAGCATTTCCTGCAGTTTGGGCAGTAAGTCATCGACGAGCTTGTCGCGGGCCTGATCGACCTTGTCGCTGACGCCACTGACGCCCTGCTGCATTGCGGGCACTGCGGCGTCGACGCCACGATCCAGCCCGCACACTGCGGAATCGCGAGCCTGTGCGGCCTTCTCAAGAGCAACACCAGCACGTTCTTTGGCCACCTCACGAGCGCCTTCGGTGCGCTCAGCCGCGGCCGCGCGTGCGTCGGCAGTCCTGTCCAGGGCTGCGGCCCGGGCGTCCGCGGTCTTGTCGAGTGCGACCGACTTGGCGTTGCTAGCGCCACCCCTGGCGGCGCCAGCTGCGGCAGCGGCCCTCGGGGCCATCGAGTCGGACAGAGAATGTAGAGCGGAAGCAGCGGTCGAGAGCACGCTGCCCTTGACGGCCTCACCGCGAGCGGCGGCGGCCTTGCCGACCTTCTTCGCCTCTTTAGTGGCCTTCTTGGTCTGCTTGCCAGCCTTGTCGGTGGCTACGTCTGTTTTGGTGCGAAACACGTGGGAACCCTCCTGTGGTGTTATGGCAGTAGTTATCTTGCCTTGTCTGCACCCGGCAAGCCACTCAGGGGCTCCTTCGCTCGGGTGTGTCGGGACGGCGTGTCGCAACCCGCGTCATGGCCCGTGGGAGGATAGAGCGCATGAACGTGACGCTGCATACCAACCATGGCGACATCGCGCTGACCCTCTTCGAGGATCACGCGCCCAAAACGGTCGCAAACTTCGTGGGCCTGGCCGAGGGGACCAAGGACTACTCCGACGACGCCGGCCGATCCAACCCGACGAAGTTCTACGACGGCCTAGCCTTCCACCGCATCATTCCCGGTTTCATGATCCAGGGCGGCTGCCCCCTGGGTGAGGGCGTGGGCGGGCCGGGCTACAAGTTCGACGACGAAATCAGCCCGGACAAGAACTTCTCTGCCCCCTACATCTTGGCGATGGCCAACGCGGGCAAGCAGATGGGCAAGGGCACGAACGGCTCTCAGTTCTTCATCACCGTCGAGCCGACGCCCTGGCTGCAGGGCAAGCACACCATCTTCGGTGAGGCTGCTGACGCCGACAGTCGCGCCGTCATCGACGCTATTGCCGCCGTGCCCACCGGGCGTGGAGACAAGCCCACCGATCCCGTCTTCATCGAGAGCGTCTCCGTCAGCGAATAACAGCTCGCTCCACCGCTGTTCGCTGACTGATCAGGATCTGTTGTGACCACGGACGCTCCGCCGGTCTGCCCACGCCACCCCGACCGGGTGGCCTATGTGCGCTGCCAGAGGTGCAATCGACCCACATGTCCTGACTGTCAGCGGCCGGCGGCAGTCGGCATCCAGTGTGTGGACTGCGTGGCGCAGACCAAGAAGGACGCTCCGCGGATTACCTCACGCTTCGGCGCTCCGGTGCGCAACGCATTGGAGCGTCCGCAAACCACGATCTTCATCATTGGCATTTGTGTGCTGATGTATGTCGCTCAGCTGGCGAACCCTGCGGTGACCGCGAACCTGAGGTTCGGACCTGTGCTTGCCGTGGCAGAGCCATGGCGGGCACTGACCTCTGCCTTTCTGCACAGCCCGGGCTCGATCATCCACATCGGCTTCAACATGTTTGCCCTCTACATCATGGGCGGCTATCTGGAGCCGATGCTGGGTCGGTTGAGATTTGTTTTGCTGTATCTCATCAGCGCCATCGGTGGCTCGGCCGGTGTCGTGGTGCTCGCGACCTACCCCGACGGATGGTTCACGGGTGTCGTGGGCGCATCGGGTGCGGTCTTCGGTCTCTTTACTGCCGTGTTGGTGCTGAACTGGCGGATGGGCCGCGAGACCGGCGGGATTGTCGCCTTGTTGGTCATTAACGGGGTCATCGGCTTCATCATCCCCAACATCGCCTGGCAGGCCCACCTCGGTGGTGCCATCACTGGGGCTGCGCTTGCCGGTGTTTTGGCCCTCACATCTGCCACGGGGCGCGATGCAGCGGCCGTGCGTAAACGGCGGCTGCAATGGCCTGGCTTCGCGCTCGTGCTGATCGTCGTGGTCGCAGCAGCGCTCGTGCGTTTCTGGCTGGTCCAGGGCTTCTAACCTGGCAGCGTGACTTACACACTTGTAGTTATCCCCAGAACTGTGGATAGCGTGTGGAGAAGTCGCTACTTCCAACGCGTGGACATCGCAAAGCCGCCCATGATCGCGCCCATGCCGATGCCCAGGTTCCAATAGCCGATGGAGCCGAGCGGGAAGTCACCCTCGGAGATGTAGAAGGTCGCCACCCATAGAACGCCGATGATCATCAGCGCCGACATAACCGGCACAAACCACTCAGGGTTGCCGACGCGCTGCGTCTTGGGCTTCGACGGCTGACGACCCTGTGCCTCCGCGCGAGTGGCCGGGCTCCCGGAGGATGACCCCGCCGACTTCTTCGACCCGCGGCTCTTTGGCTCCGACACGGCATACTCCCTGATTGGTGATGGCATTTGTCACAGGATAGTGGCTCCGGGCGTCTACCCTAAGAAGTCCATGACGATCGACCCCAGCCCGCCGTCCCCGACCACCAGTGGGCGCAGCGTCAGACGGTGGCGATCGGCGGTGCCCGTGATGGCCCTTTCCGCAGGACTGATCTTCGGCACCTCAGCGGCGTTGGCACGGGCTGAGCCCCCCGCGACGAGCGAGCCATCTGATCTCGCAGGTCTCATCAAGCAACGCAACGCAACGGTCGAGAGGCTGACGGCCCAGGCTGGATACCTGTCGACGGAGGTCGAAGAGTTGGAGCGCTCCAGCGGCAACTCGTCGCTGAGTACGCAGATCAGTCGCGCGGCCGACGCGTTGGCCCCCCGGGTAGGGTTTGGTGCCGTGAGCGGTCCAGGCGTGCGCGTGAGTCTGGACGACGCTGGCTATACCCTCGACACGGTGCCCGCTGGCTACACCGTGAACGACGTCGTGGTCCACCAGCAAGACGTGCAGGCGGTCGTGAACGCTATGTGGGCCGGCGGTGCTGAGGCCATGATGATCCAAGATCAGCGGATCATCGCCAGCAGCGCCATCAAGTGCGTCGGCAACACCTTGTACCTGCAGGGCCGGGTCTATTCGCCGCCCTACACCATCACCGCAATCGGCGACGTCGACTCTTTGACTACCTCGCTCCAGCAAGACCCGATTGTCGAAAACTATCGAGGCTGGTCCGCGACCCTCGGTTTGGGCTACACGGTCGACACGATGGCGACCGTCAAGATGCCCGGTTTTGCCAGTGTTCCGCCGCCGGAGTTCGTTCGGATATCGACACCCGAAGACGACGGGGCCGGCACGACCGAGAGCCCAGGCACTACCGACCTAGACCGGTAGCGCCTCATCCCGTACCGCCAGCCGGGCGTAACCGCGTTTAGGGATCCGGCTCCGATTCGGTCTCGGCATCGGTGGGAGCAGGTGGATCGGTCTCTGTCGGCGGGTCGTCAGTCGTCTCGTCTGGATTGTCGGTCTCCGCCGGAGGATCGGTCTCCGCCGGAGGATCGGTCTCCGCCGGAGGATCGGTCTCCGCCGGAGGATCGGTCTCCGCCGGAGGATCGGTCTCCGCCGGAGGATCGGTCTCCGCCGGAGGATCGGTCTCCGCCGGAGGAT
>JAABUN010001741.1_pt1 | contig 44760 bp, 48 predicted proteins | sample 5559311 | NCBI WGS metagenome assembly JAABUN01 (sample SAMN10711877, study PRJNA513370) | rock metagenome | isolation source: Antarctica rocks | place: Antarctica: Victoria Land, Siegfried Peak sud
TGCTCACCGCCCAGGAGGAGGTCGACCTCGCCAAGCGCATCGAGCGCGGCGACCTCGACGCCAAGCAGAAGATGGTCGAGTCCAACCTGCGCCTGGTCGTCTCGATCGCCAAGAACTACCGCAACCAGGGCCTGCCGTTCCTCGATCTCATCCAGGAGGGGACGCTCGGCCTCGTCCGCGCCGCGGAGAAGTTCGACTACCGCAAGGGCTTTAAGTTCTCCACCTACGCGACCTGGTGGATCCGCCAAGCGATCGCCCGTGCGCTGGCCGACAAGGCGCGCACGATCCGCATCCCGGTCCACGTCGTCGAGAAGCTGAACAAGATCGGCCGCGCCGAGCGCAAGCTGGTCACCGAGCTCGGCCGCGAGCCCACGGCGGAGGAGATCGCCGACGTCACCGGCATCGACCCCGAGGAGGTCGACTCGATCAAGCGCTCCGCGCAGGCGCCGGTCTCCCTCGAGAAGCCCGTGGGCGACGAGGAGGAGTCGGAGTTCGGTCAGTTCATCGCCGACGAGCGCGCGGAGTCCCCGTACGAGCGCGCCGCGGAGATCCTCACCAAGGAGGCGCTGCGCGAGGCGCTGGAGAACCTCTCCTACCGCGAGCGCCGGGTCCTCGAGCTGCGCTACGGCCTTGGCGGCGAGCACCCGCGCACCCTCGACGAGGTCGGCCGCACCTTCAACGTCACGCGCGAGCGCATCCGCCAGATCGAGAACCAGTCGCTGAAGAAGCTGCAGTCCCTCGCGGAGGCCCAGAAGCTCCGCGACGTGGCCTAGCCGCGCAGCGGCTCAGCACGGCGTCGATCGGCTCGGCTCCTGCTCCAGGCTTCCCCCGAACGGGACCAGTCGATGCGCCACTTAGTCGGTCTGGTTGACCCGACTGGTCGGTCGCCGCTAGCCTGCCGCGGGTGAGGACCGTCGGTATCCACGAAGCGAAGACGAGGCTGTCCGCGCTCCTGCGCGACGTGGAGGACGGCGAGGAGATCTTGATCACCCGCGGCGGGCGCCCGGTGGCAAGGGTCGTCGCCGTCGATCCCCCGGCGCAGGAGACGCCAGGTCAGCGCGGGTTGGGCATGTTCAAAGGTCAGATGCACCTGAGCGAGGACTTCAAGGCCGACAGCGACCAGCTCGCAGACCTCTTCGGGATCGCCCCGCTGCCGGACGAGTGATGAGGCTCCTGCTCGACACGCAGGCGGTGGTCTGGTGGCTGACCGCGGATCGCCGGCTGTCGCCCGCGGCGCGGGAAGTCCTGGACGGTCAAGAGACCGATCTCGCCGTGAGCGCGGCAAGCGTCTGGGAGCTCGCGATCAAGCGAGCCTCCGGGAAGTACGACGGTGTCGACCCGGCTGTCGCCCTCGCGGGACCCGGCGTGGCCGAGATCGCGATCACCGCACGCCACGGCGACCACGCTGCACGGCTGCCGCTGCACCATCGCGATCCGTTCGACCGGGTCATCGTCGCGCAGGCGATCTTGGAACGGCGGGTGCTGATGACCAGCGACGCGACGCTCGGCAAGTACGGCTGCGCGACGCTCTGGTAGCCCGCACGCCGGTCGTCACGTCGAAGCGGCGCTGGTCATCGTCGGACCGGTTGCCGCAGTCGTCGCATCACGGTTCAGATGGTTGATTTCACGGGTTCGGTGCCGCGCAGACCAGCTTTCGGTCGGTGCCCTGACGTCCTGGACGGCACCCGGAACCACCCGATCTGTCGACAATCCGAGAGGATTGCCTTCGCAATCGTGCGGCCCCGGGACGGACCACCGGACGGAGGCCGGCGGTGCCCTGCCCGGGCCGCTGATCGACGGGACCGCCTCGTGGAACGACTCATCAGTAGTCGTCGTACTCCGGCGGCAGGTCCTCGTTGGAGCGCTCGCCACGGTCGCGCTCCCCGACCAGGCCGAGCGTGCTGGCCACGAGGCCGGCGGCGAGCACGCCGATCACCGCGAGGACGACGAGCCCGAGGAAGTTCAAGCCGAGCACGACAGCGAGAACGACGCCGAACGCTGCTCCGAAGGTGACGGCGAAGGCGGACGCGGCCGGGTTGGCGTCGTAGCGGCGCACGGTGTCCAGGCTACGCCAGCCGGGCGATCCGTAGGCTTCTCGGGCATGCGGTGGCGCATCACGGCGCTCGCGCTCCTGGCGGCGCTCGGGATCGCCGGGCCGGCCCGGGCCGACGGCGACCCGGCCAGCGACATCCTGCTCGCCCAGGACGTCTTCAGCCCGTACGCGCCGCGCGTCTCCAAGCCCGTCGCGCGCGCCCTCGACCGCGTGGTGGGCGCCGCGGCACGCGCCGGGTGGCCCGTCAAGGTGGCGCTCATCCAGGCCAAGGCGGACCTCGGCGCCTACCCCCAGCTGCTCGGCCGCCCCCAGCGCTACGCCGACCTGCTCGCCGTGGAGATCTCCTTCGACCGCAAGCCGCACATCCTCACGGTGATGCCGAACGGGTTCGGAGGCGCCAACCTCGGCCCCGACGCACGCGCGGTGCTCGCGGGGGTGGCGATCGACCGCGGGGCGAGCTCCGACGGGCTGGCCCTGGGCGCCGCCCGCGCCGTCGCCCGCCTGGCCACCGCCGCCGGGCATCCCGTGCAGCTCCCACGCCTGCCCGCGCCGGCCACCGACGCCGCATCGGGCGGGTCGTCCGCGGCAGGGTCCGCCGCGCTGTTCCTCGCCCCGGTGCTCGTGCTTGCCGCAGTGGGTGGGGGAGCCGTCCTGCGCACGCGCCGCCGGGCCGCGCGTACGGCTGCGGCGAACGCGCGCTGACGTGCGTCCGGCCTGCGGTCCATCGACGGTCCAGCGCCGGTGGACCGATTTCCTGGGCGCCTCGCGCCGACGGCGACTATGCTTGCGCCCATGAAGCCGTCGCTGCGCTCGATGCTCCTCGTCCTCATGGCGCTGTTCGCCCTACCGGCGGTGGCCGTTGCGCATCCGGAGCGGCCCACGGTGTTCCCCGTGGTCGACGGGGTGCCGCCGCAGGAGGAGGTCCCGACCTACCGGTCGAGGGGGCCGAGCGTCGTCGTCTGCAAGCCGGATTCCGGCACGCGGCTCAAGAAGATGTTCAAGGGCGACCGACGCGTGCTCAAGAGCCGCTTGAAGACGCTCAAGCGCTGCAAGTTCCGCGACATCCAGCCGGCGATCAACGCGGCCAAGAGTGGTTATCGGGTCCTCCTCATGCCGGGCGTCTACGACGAGATGCCGAGCCGCAAGGTCCCCCTCGGGGCCTACCACGAGGGCGACTGCGCGAACGACTACGCCCTCACCGAGGGCTTCCGTCAGGAGCAGCCGCCGCCGGTCGGCCCGCGCTCCAACGACCCGCCGGTGCGCCCGAACCGCAACTTCCAGATCAAGTGCCCGAACGCGCGCAACCTGATCTCGGTCATCGGTGACCCGCGGCCGGAGACCGACGACCAGAAGCCGGTGACGCCCAAGTGCATCCAGCTCTGCAACCTGCAGATCGCCGGGCTGGGCAAGGAGCCCGAAGACGTCCTCATCCGCGGTGATCGCAAGAAGCAGGACGTGCTGCGCGTCGACCGTGCCTACGGCGTGTACCTGCGCAACTTCGCCATCGAGCAGGCCGCGTTCAACAACGTCGACCTCGTCGAGGTCTCCGGCTTCCGGATCTCGAAGGTCGTCGCCCGCTACGCGCAGGACTACGGGATCCTCTCGTTCACCTCGGTCAACGGGCTCTACGACCACATCACCGCCTACGGCAACGGCGACTCGGGGATCTACCCCGGCTCGTCGGAGAAGGGGTGCGACATCGACCCCAACGCCTACGGCACGTGCGACCAGCTCACCCCGGGCAACGTGCAGGGGGGCTGCCAGCGCTACTCCATCGAGATCCGCGACTCGGAGTCCTACGGCAACGTGCTCGGCTACTCCGGCACCGCGGGCAACTCGACCTACGTACACGACAACAAGTTCCACGACAACGCGACGGGCCTGAGCACCGACTCCTTCGCTCAGGGACACCCGGGCATGCCGCAGGAGTGCGTGAAGTGGGAGAACAACGAGATCTACTCGAACAACAACAACATCTTCTCCCAGGACAAGCAGAAGTTCTGCGGCGATACGCCGTTCCCGCTCCGTCCCAAGGAGATGGTCTGCCCGCAGTTCCAGACTGCGGTCGGCACCGGCATCCTCATCGGCGGCGGCAACCGCAACCTCATCCGCAACAACCACATCTACGACAACTGGCGCTGGGGGGTCATCCTGATCGGCGTCCCGGCTTCGATCCGCAACGACAACGACCCGGCCCACCAGATGGACACGTCGAGCGGCAACCGCTTCCTCGGCAACGCGATGGGCGAGACGCCCGACGGAGCGCGGAGCGCGAACGGCCTGGACTTCAAGTGGGACAGCGAGGGCGCCGGCAACTGCTGGGAGGGCAACACGTCCAAATCGGGCGACAGCCGCCAGAGCGACCCGCCGTCCATGCCGGCGTGCCCCGGGAGCCCGGTCGTCTCGCCGCCCAACCTCGCGGTGCTCGGTCCGCTGGTGCCGTGCACCGCCTGGGACCCGAAGAACATGCCAGATCCGATCGGCTGCGACTGGTTCACGACTCCGCCCAAGCCGCAGTGAAGCGGGCCGCCGGCGCGGCGGCCCTGCTCGCCGCGACCCTGGCGGCGGGCTGCGGCGGCTCGAAGTCCGATGCGACGCCGCTGGCCTGGGAGGGCACCCCGGTCGCCTACCGTCCGGCGAACCTCCCGACGGACCGCGTGCTGCTGGCGAAGGTCCGCAACGCCTCGAGCAAGCCGATCCGCCTGGACGCGGCCAAGCTCGTCGTCCGTGACGCGAGCGACACCGTCATGCGCAGCTCTGGCCGCTACATCGCGGGCTACGCCCACGGCCTCTACGGCGCCTTCCAGAAGCCCGATCCGCTCCCGCCCGGCGAGCTCAAGCGCCTCGGGCTGGTCATCACGCTGGCGCCGGGGAAGACCGCACCACTCGCGGTCGCCTGGCGCCTGAAGTCGGACGCCAAGGAGCCCGCTCGCGTCGACTACGGCGGCGGCTCGCTCGCGCTCCCCCGCGTCGCTCGCGCCGGCAGCTGACCAGCTCCCCAGCGTCGCCGCACGGGGTATCGCGGCCCGGGCGACTGGGTAGTCGGAGGGCATGTCAGCCAACCCCACGTACGAGCAGTCCAAGGAGATCGCCGAGGCGTCTCGCGAGTCCGACTGGACCCGGCCGAGCTTCGGCAAGCAGCTCTTCCTCGGCTCCTTCCAGCCCGAGCTGATCCACCCGCAGCCGCAGACGGCGCCCGCGATGCGCGAGAAGGGCGACGCCTTCCTCGCCGGATTGCGCGCGTTCCTGATCGAGCACGTCGACCCGCTGCAGATCGAGGCCGACGCCAAGATCCCGGAGGACGTGATCGACGGCCTCAAGGAGATGGGCGCGCTCGGGATGAAGATCCCCGAGGAGTACGGCGGCCTCGGGATGACCCAGGTCTACTACAACAAGGCGCTCGCGCTGGCCGGCACCTGGCACTCGTCGCTGGCGACGCTGCTCAGCGCCCATCAGTCGATCGGGCTGCCCGAGCCGCTGCGCATGTTCGGCTCTGAGGAGCAGAAGCGCGAATGGCTGCCGAAGGTCGCGCGCACGCACATCTCGGCGTTCCTGCTCACCGAGCCCGACGTCGGCTCAGATCCGGCGCGCATGACGACCGCCGCCGTCCCGACCGCGGACGGCCAGGGCTATGAGATCTCCGGCATCAAGCTGTGGGCGACGAATGGCGCGATCGCCGACGTGGTCATCGTCATGGCCGTCGTCCCCAAGACCGATCAGTCCAAGGGCGGCATCACCGCCTTCATCGTCCCGTGCGACGCGCCGGGAGTCACGATCGAGGCGCGCAACGCCTTCATGGGCCTGCGCGGCATCGAGAACTCGCTCACGTCGTTCGACTCGGTGTACGTAGGAAAGGAAAATGTGGTCGGCGGCCTGGGGAAGGGCCTGAAGATCGCCCTGGCCACGCTGAACACCGGCCGCCTCTCGCTGCCGGCGATCGCAGCCGCGACGACCAAGCACGCCTTGAAGATCTCCCGCGAGTGGGCTTCGGAGCGCAAGCAGTGGGGCCGCCCGGTCGGCGAGCACGACCCGGTCGCCCAGCACCTCGCGTTCGTCACGGGCACGGCGTTCGGCCTCGAGGCCGTCGTGGATGTCTCGAGCCGCCTGGCCGACGACAAGGCCAACGACTTCCGCATCGAGGCCGCCCTGGCCAAGCTGATCGGCTCCGAGCTCGGCTGGCAGGCGGTGGACACGATGGTCCAGATCCGCGGCGGCCGCGCCTACGAGACGGCCGCCTCGCTGAAGAACCGCGGGGAGAAGCCCGTCCCCGCCGAGCAGATGCTGCGCGACATGCGCATCAACCGGATCTTCGAGGGCTCCACGGAGATCATGCACCTGCTGATCGCCCGCGAGGCCGTCGACACGCACCTCTCCGTCGCCGGAGACATCCTCGACCCGAAGACCGCGCTGGCCGACAAGGCCAAGGCCGCCGTCGGCGCCGGCAAGTTCTACGCCGGCTGGCTGCCGACGCTCGTGACCGGCGAGGGCCAGAAGCCGAGCGCGTTCTCCGAGTTCGGTCCGCTGGCCAAGCACATGCGCTACGTCGAGCGCTCCTCGCGCAAGCTCGCACGCTCGACGTTCGGGCTCATGGGCCGCCATCAGGCCAGCCTGGAGCAGAAGGGGGCCCTGCTGGGCCGCGTCGTCGACATCGGCGCGGAGCTGTACGCGATCTCCTGCGCCGTGGTCTACGCGCAGACGATCGCCCGCGAGCACCCCGAGCGGCGCGAGTCGGCCTTCGAGCTGGCCGAGCTCTTCTCCAAGCAGGCCCGCGGGCGGGCGGAGGTGCTCTTCGCCGAGCTCTTCTCCAACGACGACGCCGCGCAGTACGCCACGGCGATGAAGGTGCTCAAGGGCGAGTTCACGTGGTTCGAGGAGAACGTCCTCGACCCCGCGGGCGACGGCCCGATGATCCCGGCCGACGCGCACGAGGTGCCGGCGAAGAGCCGCCTGGCCGCAGTCGATGCGCAGGTCGTGGAGGAGCAGGCCGAAGCCGTGCAGTGAGCGGGCCGCCGAGCGGTGCGCGCCCTGACGCTCGACGAACCGTCCGCCCCCCTCAAGCGGGGGCGGGGTCGCGCCGATGCAGCGAGGGTGTTCGACGTCGATGCCGCCCTGCGCCACCTCGTGACCTCGGGGGGCTCTGACCTCCACCTCAAGGTGCCCAACCGACCGCTGATCCGTGTCGACGGCGATCTCACTCCGTGTGAGGAGTTCGAGTCGCTGGGTCCGGCGGACACCGAGGCCGCGGTGGCGCACATGCTGAGCGACGAGAGCCGGCGGTTGGAGTGGTCAACCGACGGGGAGGTCGACTTCTCCTACGCGATCAACGGCGTCGCGCGCTTCCGCGTCAGCGCGTTTCGCCAGCGCGGCTCGGCCTCGCTGGTCGTCCGCGCCGTGCCGGTCTCGATCCGCACCCTCGAGGAGCTCGACCTGCCGCCGGTCATCCGCGAGCTCGCCGAGGAGGAGCGCGGCATCGTGCTGCTCACCGGGACCACGGGCTCGGGCAAGTCGACGACGCTCGCGGCGATGGTCGACCACATCAACTCGACGATGCGCAAGCACGTGATGACGATCGAGGACCCGATCGAGTTCCTGCACCGCGACAAGCTCTCGGCGATCAACCAGCGCGAGATCGGCCAGGACACCGCGAGCTTCAAGAACGCGCTGCGACGCGTGCTGCGCCAGGACCCCGACGTCATCCTGATCGGCGAGATGCGCGACGAGGAGACCGTCCACACCGCGTTGAGCGCCGCGGAGACCGGGCACCTCGTCTTCTCCACCGTTCACACCGTGGACGCGGCCGAGACCGTCAACCGGCTGATCGACTTCTTCCCGCCGCACATGCACCAGCAGGTGCGCGCGATGCTCGCCGGGACGCTGAAGGGCGCCGTCTCCCAGCGGCTCGTCCCGGCCGCGGACGGGCGCGGGCGCGTCGCGGTCTGCGAGGTGCTGCGGATGACCGGCCGGGTGCGCGACATGATCATGGACCCCGAGCAGACCGGGCAGCTCAACGAGGTCATCTCCGAGGGTGGCTACTACGGCATGCAGACCTACGACCAGGCGCTCTTCGGGCACTTCAAGGCGGGGCGCGTGTCGATGGAGCAGGCCATGTCGGCCGCGAGCTCCCCGCACGACTTCAAGCTTTTGGTGGCCGCCGACGGTCGCCGCGGCACGACGATGGACGACCTCAAGCAGGCCGAGAACGGCCGCGCCGTGCCGATCTCCGCGGCCGCGTCGCTGCGCTGAAAGCACGCCGGGCTGGCCCGTGCCGTCGGGGCCAGGGCGGTCGCTTCACTTGGTAAAGTCTTGGGTGATGGCCGCCGTCGACGAGACCTGCCCCGTCTGCCTCACCGCCGACGTCGTCTGCGGAAAGTGGACGCTGTTGCTCATTCGCGACCTCGCCGCCGGCACGTCGCGCTTCTGCGAGCTCGAGCGCTCGCTGGCGGGCATCTCGCCGCGCACCCTGTCGCTTCGCCTGCGCGCGCTGGAGGACGAGGGCATCGTCGAACGTCAGGCGTTCGGGGAGGTCCCGCCCCGCGTCGAGTACGCGCTGACCGACAAGGGCATGGCGCTGCTGCCGATCATCGACGGCATGCGCGACTACGGCCGCCGCTGGCTCGCGGCCGACGAGGTCTGTGGCGTCCGGGCGGACGACGCGGCCGTGCGGCGTGCGGTCCCCGTCGGCGCCTGAGCACCGCACGCGACCTTGCAGGGGCGAGGGCCGCAACCTCCCGTGCCGAAGCGGGTTTCGAATGACCGTGCCGGCACGACGCGATGCAGCCCCCGCCCCAGACGGCCTGTCGCCTAGCCTGGGCGTGGTGCCCGGCCCTCCTGCCGTCACGCGCCGGCGTGCCATCGCCCTCGGGGCCGCCGCCGGCCTGATCCCGATCGTGCGCTCGCCAGCCGCCGGCTGGGCCGACACGCGCGCGAGCACCCGCTCCTTCGGCCTCGACGTCGCGCCGGCCGCCTGGGCGCGTGGGGGCGGGCGCGCGACCGGGACGCTGCGCGCGCCGCGACGCTTCGACCTGCTCGGCCTGCGCGGCCGCGGGCTGGCCGACGCGCACGTCGAGGTGCGCGTCCGGCGGACGCGCGGCGCCTGGAGCCCGTGGACGCCTTTCGGCACGGGTGCCGAGCACGCGCCCGACCGGCCACGCGTGGCCGGCGCCAGCGACCCCGTCTGGGCCGGAGGCGCCGACGAGCTGCAGCTCCGTGCGCGGCGAGCGCCGCGCGGGCTGCGCGTGCACTTCGTCGCGGTGCCGCCGGCGCGCACGCGGCCCGCTTCGTCTCGTGCGAGCTTCCGCGCAGCGGGCCGCGGCGCCCAGGCCGGCCCGCCCGCGATCATCCCGCGAGCGCAGTGGGGCGCCGGCTCGGTGCCCCCGCGCTCCAAGCCCGACTACGGCGACGTGCGGATGGCCTTCGTGCACCACACGGTCTCGGCCAACCAGTACGCGCCCGAGGACTCCGCCGGCATCGTGCTGGCGATCGCTAAGTACCACCGCGACACCAACGGCTGGAACGACATCGGCTACAACCTGCTCGTCGACCAGTTCGGGCAGGTGTTCGAGGGCCGCGCGGGCGGCGTCGAGGCGGCCGTGATCGGCGCCCAGGCGCAGGGCTGGAACTCGCACTCCACGGGCATCGCGACGATCGGGACCTACTCCGACGTCGCCTTCCCCGAGGCGGGAGCCGCCGCGCTCGTGCGGGTGCTCGCCTGGAAGCTCTCCCTGCACCAGGTGCCGGCGACGGGCACCGTGGAGATCATCTCCGCCGGCGGCGCCGCCAACCGCTACAAGTCCGGCGTCCCGGTCACCTTCCAACGGATCTCGGGCCACCGCGACGGCTGCCAGACCTCCTGCCCGGGCGGCGTGCTCTACGGCCAGCTCGACGAGCTGCGCGCCCGCACGGCCAGGCTCGGTGGAGCGGCGGCGGTGGCGCCCCGGCTCACCCTCGCACCCGGTGCCGCCGAGGTCGCCTACGGCGCCGGGGCGAGCTTCGCCGGGACGCTGCTCGGCAGCGACGGCCGGGCCGTCGCGGGTGCGCCGGTCGCGCTGCAGAAGCAGGGCAAGTCGAGCTTCGTGACGGTCGCTCGCGCCACGACGCGCGACGACGGGAGCTGGAGCGTCGCGGTCCCGTGGCGTCGCAGCGCCGCGGTGCGCGCGTTGGCCACGGTGGCCGGCGATCCGGTGCGTTCCGCGTCGGTCAGCGTCGCGGTGGGGACCGTCCTGGAGCTCGCCCCGGTGGCGCGGCGCGTGCGCATGGGGCGCTCCGTCGTGGTCACGGGGAAGGTGCGTCCGGGTGGCGCCGTCCGCGTGCGCGTCGAGCGCCAGATCCGCGGCCGCGGCTGGGTGCGCGTCGCCGAGGTTCCCGCCCCGGTTCGCGGCGGGCGCTTCACCGCCAAGGCGCTGCTGCGCAAGCCGGGCGTCTACCGGCTCACCGTCCGGGCGGGCACCAAGGTCAAGCCCGTCGTGGCTCCGGCGCTCTTCGTCCGCGCCGTGCGCAGCCAGGCCGACGTCGGGCGCGCCTCGGGCGGGGCGCTGCCGAGCACGGTGCCCGCAGCGCCGGCCGGCGGCGGCGCGGTGGCCGGTTAGCTCCTCTCGGCGGGCTCTCGAGCCTGTCGCAGGCAAGATCGAGTCTCATCACTGTACGTTGTGATCCGTGCTCGAGCCGTTCTCGCTCCCGTTCTTCCAGCGCGGCCTGCTCGAGGTGCTCGTCCTCGCGGCCGGCGCCGGCGTCATCGGAACCTGGATCGTGCTGCGTGGCCTCGCGTTCTTCGCCCACGCCGTCGGGACCGCGACCTTCCCGGGGCTCGTGCTCGCGAGCGGCCTCGGGGTGGCGGGAACGCTCGGCGCCGGGCTGACCGGCGCGCTGGTCGCGCTCGGCGTCGGGCTGCTCGCGCGGCGTCCCGACGAGCGCCACGACGCGCTGACGGCACTCGTGCTCGTCGGCGCGCTCGCGATCGGGATCGTGCTGGCGTCGGACGTCTTCAAGGCCTCGGGCAACGTCGAGGGCCTGCTGTTCGGCAGCCTCCTGCTCGTCGACGGCGCCGACGTCGCGCTGGCCGCGGTGGCCAGCGGCGCGGCGGTGGTGCTCTCGGTGCTGCTCGAGCAGCGGTGGCTCGTGACGGGCTTCGATCGCGCGGGCGCCCAGGCGCTCGGGGCGCGCTCCGCGCTGCCGGACGTCGCGCTGCTCGGAGTCATCGCCCTGCTCGCGGTGAGCGCGCTGGCGACGCTCGGCTCGCTGCTGGCCACGGCGCTGCTCGTCGTCCCTGCCGCGACCACGCGCCTCGTGTGCACCCGGCTGCACCCGTGGCAGCTCGCGACGGTCGCGCTCGTCGCCGTGGAAGGCACGGCCGGGCTCTGGCTTGCCGTCCAGGCCAACGCGCCGCCCGGTGCCGCGATCGCGGTGCTGACGGGCGCGGTCTTCGCGCTGACGGTCCTCGTCCGGGCAGTCCTGCACGGTCGCCCGGCGCTCCTCCGCCGGCGCGCGGCGGTCGTCGCGTGACGCCCCTGCTGCAGACCGACGGGCTGGTGCTCGGCTACGGCGGGGGGCCGCCCGTGCTGCGCGACGTCGCCTTCGCCGTCGAGGCCGGGCAGCGCGTCGCCGTTCTCGGCCCCAACGGCGGCGGCAAGACGACGCTCTTTCGCAGCGTCCTCGGCGAGCTCGCGCCGCTGAGCGGCAGCGTCGCCGTCCGGGGGCGCTGCGCGGTCGTCGCGCAGACGGAGCGCTCGCGCCTCGACTTCCCCGTCAGCGCGCTCGACGTAGCGCTGATGGGGGCCCTTGCCCGGCTGGCGTGGTGGAAGCGGCCGGGCCGCGCAGAGCGCGCCGCGGCCGCCGAGGCGCTGGAGCGGGTCGGCCTCGGCGCCCGTGCGCGCGACACGTTCGGCGACCTCTCCGGCGGGCAGCGCCAGCGCGTGCTCATCGCCCGGGCCCTGGTGCAGGACGCGCCCGTCGTGCTGCTCGACGAGCCCTTCACGGGGCTGGACGCGGCGAGCGCCGACGCGCTCGAAGGGCTCCTGCGCGAGCTTGCCGCGGAGGGCCGCGCGCTGCTCATCGCGACCCACGACGTCTCCCAGGCGCGCGGGTGGGATCGTGTGCTCTGCCTCAACGGCCGCCAGATCGCCTTCGGCGCGCCCGGCCCGACGCTCGTGCGGCCCGTCCTCGAGGCGACCTACGGCGCGGACATCATCGACCTCGACTGCCCGCAGCACGGGCACGAGCGCGCGATCCTGCCCGCGCACCACCACCGCCATTAGCACGAGCCTCGTGACCAATCCACGCGGCCGCGACAGATCACCTCAGGCGGGCTCGGCGCCACGTCTGCACGCGTCAACCCGCGAGCGCTGATGGTCGCGACCGTCGTCGACTGGCTCGCGGACCCGTGGAGCTATGCCATCGGCCGGCGGGCGCTGCTCGAGGTGGTGCTCCTCGGGCTCGCGGGCGGCGCGCTCGGCTGCTGGCTGCTCTTCTACGACCTCGCCTACTCCGCGGAGTCGCTGGCCCACGCGCTGCTGCCCGGCCTGGTGACCGCGGCGCTGCTCGGGCTGCCGCTGCTGCTCGGGGGCGCGGCGGGGCTGCTCGTCGGCGCGGTCGCGGTGGCGCTCGCGGGCCGGGTGGAGGGCGTCGGGCGCGACACCGCCGTGGCCGTCGTGGTCACCACGCTCTTCGGGTTCGGCGTGCTGCTCGCCCAGTCCGCCGACACGCCCGCCGGCCTGCAGGGCCTGCTCTTCGGCGACGTGCTCGGCGTCAGCGACACGGACCTCGCCCTCGCCGCGGGGCTGGTGATGCTCCTGCTCGCCGCGCTGCGCCTGCTGCATCCGCGGCTGCTGCTCGTCGGCTTCGACCGCGGCGGCGCGCGGGCGCTCGGGGTGCCGGCGCTCACGATCGACGTCGCGCTGCTCGTGCTGCTCGCGGGGGCGCTGCTGGTCGCGGTGCAGGGGCTCGGCAACCTCCTGGTGGTCGCGGTGCTCATCGCCCCGGCGTCGGGGGCGCGGCTGCTCACCCGCCGCATGGGCCCGATGCTCGCGGTGTCCTGCGCCATCGCGGTGCTCGCCGGCCTCGCGGGCATGTACCTCAGCTACCACGCCGGAACGGCGGCGGGCGCCTCGATCGCCCTCGCGCTCGTGGGCAGCTACGGTGCCGCAGCGGCCGCGCGGTGGCTGCTGGCGCGTTGAGCGGCCGCGGCGCACGGGCCGCAGGAGCCGTGGAGGACGATGTCGTGCTCGGCCACGTCGAAGGCGACGCGCCGCGCGACCCGGTCGATCGTGCGCTCGAGCTCCTCGTCCTCGAACGGGATCACCTCGCCGCAGTCGTCGCAGACGAGGTGATGGTGGTGGTGGGCGCCGTGCGGGTGGAGCGCCTCGTAGCGCGAGATGCCCTGGCCGACCTCGATGCGGGCGACGAGCTTTAGCTGCTCGAGCTCGTCGAGCACGCGGTAGACGCTCGCCCGCGCGACCTGCCGCTCGGAGCTCCGCAGCGCCTCCTCGATCTCCAGGGCGGAGAGCGCGCACGGCTGAGTCGCGAGCAGCTCGATGACGGCCTGGCGCGCGCCGCCGCGCCGGTAGCCCGCGTCGGCGAGGCGCGCGGCGGCCTGCTCGGCCCACGCCGCGGAGGAGGCGGTGCCGGCGGGCGGGTGGGGCGGATGCGTCACTGCGGCGATGCTAGCCCGCGACGGGGTCGTCGCCCGGCTGGCGCTGCGGTCCGGCGACGGGGTCGTCCTCCGGCTGGCGCTGGTGCTCTGCGACAGGGCCGTCTGCGCCACGGCGATGACGGTTCGTGCGGGCGTTGACGCCGATCAGGACGAGGGCTAGCAGCAGGACGGGAGCACCGAAGGCGATCGGCGCCGGGATGCCGCCGCCTGCGCCGCTGCGAGCTGCGTCGCCCCGGGGCAGCTCGGGCAGCGCGATCGGCTTTCCGTCCGCCGCGGCGAGCTTGCCGACCGCGACGGCTGCGGTGCGCGCGAGCTCGTCGGGGCCCGCGCCCTCCGGCGGGAGCACTCCCGTGAGCGCGTCGCCCGCCGCGTCGCCGAGATTGTTGCCTCCGAGGCCGCTCGGCAGCACCGCGAGCACCCGCGGGCCCGCGACCTTGCGGCCGTGGGTGACGTTGAGCGAGAGCTCCTGGGTGAGCAGGTCGGCGTACTCCTGCGGCTTGCCGAAGAGCCGGCCGACCGAGCCGAGGTCGCGCGGGTCGGCGATGAGCGCGAGCTTGAGCTCATAGCCCTTCTCCCGTGCGCGCTTGACGGTGGTCCTGAGCGCCTGCTCCGCCGGCTTGGAGACCCGGTTGGGCGCGTAGGGCAGGTAGATGTCCTCGGACAGGAGGATGTCGCTGGCCGGGTCGCCGTCGGCCCAGGCGGCCTGCGCCGGAGCCAGCGCGGCCACGGCGGCGAGGCAGAGCAGAGCGAGGAACCGGCGCATCGCCACGGAGCCTAGATGGGTCGTCCCACGACGGCGCGCAGCGAATCCGTGGAACAAGTCATCTAGATGCCAGTCCGGGCCACCGACACGCGGGACGTGCGTCACAGCCCCGCGCGAAACGCAAACGCCGTGTGGACGGGGATCTCGGGACCGACGGCGAGCACGATCTGCGCGTGGTAACCGAGCTCGATCGCGTTCGGGTCGCCGGCGATCCGGCGGCCGCCGACCCAGGCCCTCACGCGCCCGCGGAAGCTCGCGAGCTGCGTGGGGGAGAGCGGTTGGCCCCAGACGGCGAAGAGGTCGCCGAGCGTCGCGCTCGTGCCGTGGACGACCTCGACGACGCCCGTGGGCTCCGTCGTGCTCGCCGCGTAGCGGCAGCTTCCGCCGCGCACGTAGGCGCCGTCCCGGCGTACAGGCCCGGCGACGCCGATCCCGGCGGGGACGACGACCACTCGCCCGGCAGCGAACAGCTCGAGGTGGACGCCGAAGCGGTCGCGGCGGCCGGTGCAGCGCAGGCCGGCGACGGGCGCGCCTTCGCGCCGCGCGGCTGCGGGCCGGAAGCGCGGGGAGCGCCCGATCGGCACCGCGCGGACGTCCTGCCCGTCGAGCGTCGACGCGGGCGGGGCGGCGCGTCGCGCGTCGCGCGAGTCGGTCGCGTTGGGCGACGCCCGCCGCGCGTCGCGCAGCTGCGCCCGCTCCCCGCCGCAGGCATTCGCGTTCGCGGCCAAGGCGACCGCCGCGAGGAGGAGACAGGACCGCCGCACGCCTTCCATTCTGGCCTGCAAGCGGCGGTGCGCGCGCAGGACCCCGCGGCCGGGAGCCGAACGGCAGGCCATGCGCAACCGCCACCTGCACGCCGCGCTGACCGCCTTCGCCGAGGAGGCAGCCTGGCAGCTGGCCTCCGACGTGACCGAGGGCCACGAGCTCGGCTTCGAGGTGGTGGAGGCGCCGCCGCCGCACGGAGGCCGGACGAAGAAGCAGCGCGAGAGCGGCGCCTTCTACTGCTACCGCCCGCTGACCGCGGACTTCATCGACGCCCGCGGCAGCGTCGTGGCGCGGCTGCCGACCTACTTGCCGGCCGTACACGCGCTCGCCCAGAGCGGCGGCCTGGAGGCCTACCTCGACGTCCACGTCGCTCACGGAGGCATCCCGATGGCGCCGCGCGAGCGTGCAGAGCTCGCGCTGCGCGCCTTCCTCGGGCGGGTCTTCGCCGACTCCGCCGACTTCGTCCTGGACTCAGGCCGCCTCGAGGCTGCCTACTCAGAGCTGGAGGCCGTCGTCACGGAGGGCCGCGCGGAGACCGTCGTGGTCGCGCCCGTGCTCGGGCTCGAGCTCGCATCCGCGGAGGTCGCGATGGGCGACGGGCTCGTGCTCATCCGCGGCGAGGTGCTCGAGGACGCACCGGCCGACGCAGTCTGGCCGCGCGGCACCGGCCTGCCCGGCCGCGCCTCTGTGCTCGCCGTGCTGCGCTCGGAGGCGGAGACCGGCCCGTCCGCTGCGCCGACCTCGCTCGCGCCCGCCCGGCGCAAGCTCGCGCACCTGCTCACCGCGCTGCGGCTGTTCGACGAGGCACCGGTCTGCATCGGGCCGTCGGCGTACGCGCGCACGGCGGGCGGCCCGTGGACCACGCTCGCGCTCGGCCTCGACGGCACCCCGCCCGACTCCGAGAACGCGACCTGCATGATCACCGCGCCCGAGGAGGACGAGCTGCGCGCGTTCTGCAGCCTGGTCTCGCGCCGCCTGCCGCGCTCGGGCGAGCTGGCCTGGGCGCTGCGCCGCTTCGAGCTCGGCTGCGCGCGCCCGCGGCCGGCCGAGGCGCTGACCGACCACCTCCTGGCGCTGCGCGCGCTGCTCGAGCCCGAGGGAGCGCAGGCCGGCCTGCTCGGGGCGCGCGTCGCGGCGCTCTGCTCCGAGCCCGTCGAGCGCACCGCCCACGCCGCGCGCCTCGTGCACACCGCGGGCCTCGAGCGCTCCCTCGTCGGCGGCGTCGGCCTGCCCGACGCCGAGGTCCTCGCCGACCTCGTCGACGAGCTCGCCGGCGACTGCCGCGCGATCCTCCGCGACGTCCTCTGCGGCCACCTCGATCCCGACGTGCGCACCACCGCCGACCGCCTGCTCGTGCAGGCGACGGGCGAGGAGCCCGCGCTTCGCTGAGGTGTCGCGTCGAGCGGCCGGCGCTGCTAGCGTCCGGATCTGGAGGGCGCGACGCGCGAATGGTCCTGTCGACCGGGCGCGTGATCTGACTTGCGAGAGTTCTGCACGCCGGACGACTCGGAGGACCAGTGTCCGACCAACACCTCGAACCATCTTGCCGCTCACCGCCGTCGGATCGAGTGTTCGCCGCGGGTCGCCGGAGACGCTCCGCCCCACCGGCGAGCACGACATCGCCTCCGCGCCACTGCTGGCGCGGCCCAGGCGAGGTCGATGCCTTCTTCGGCCTGACTGGGGTCGACGCGGCGCTCGAGATGGTGGACGTCCCGCCGTCGCCGGCGCCGTCGCTGCACGCCACCGCGCACGCCGAGAGGTCGGCCTTCGCCGGCGCGACGGGTCGCGAGCTCGAGTCGCGCGTCTACCACCGGCTGCACTCGCACTTCCACCCGCCCTCGCTGGTCCGATGAAGCGAATCAGGCAGGGCGGCGGCGCGATGCCGGCCTGCGGCGCGGGCTGATCGGACGCTAGTGGCAGGCGTCCGCGCCGGTGTCGCGGAAGACGCCCGGCGGTCCCGCGTTCACGAAGCGCCACGCGTAGCCCGTCGAGCGCAGCGTGAGGGCGAGCACGCCGAAGTCGTAGTCGTTGGAGGTCTCGCTGTTGGGCGCACGCGAGACGCTGTAGGGGATGTGCTCCTTGCCGCCCGAGCCGACGACGAACTCGCGGATGCCGGCGACGGGGTCGGGGCGGCGATCGGCGTGCTGGGATGCGAAGCGCTCGTAGGCGTGGATGTGGCCGGCGAGGACGACGTCGGTGCCGGCAGCGTCCAGGATCCTCCAGATGGGCGCCATCGACGGCGACTCCTCGGGGTACACCGCCGAGGTGAACAGCGCGTGGTGCCAGTAGGCCAGCGTGCACCGCGTCGGGTGCGCCGCGAGATCGGCCTTGAGCCAGGCACCCTGGGCGGACGTCTCCTCGCAGCCGCCGACGCGCTTGCAGTTCGAGTTGAGCGCGATGACGTGCCAGGCGCCGACCTCGTAGGAGTAGTAGCCCTTGTCGCGGGGGCCGGCCGAGGCGCCGAAGGTGTCGAAGTAGCCGGCGGCCTTGGGGTCTGCGCCGTACTCGTGGTTGCCGGGCACGGGGCGGGTGAGCGCCTTGAGCGGGCCCCAGCTCGGCTCGTAGCCGCCGCGGAACTCGGCGGTCGAACCGTCCTCGTACTGCTCGTCGCCGAGTACGGCGATCGCATCGGGATGGGCGTCGCGGGCGGCCTCGGCCGTCGCCGCCTGCTGGCAGCTCGTGACGGTCGGGGCGTCGCCCGGCGCGCAGGCGATGTCGCCCGCCGCGACCAGGATCGGGTCGGGGCTCGGGCCGAGGAGCGCCGGCACGGGGACGATCGGCGTGGGAGACGGAGCCAGCGGCGCCGGCGCCGGGCGCCCCGCGAACGGGATCGCGAGCTCGCGGCGACCGTCACGCACCGTCAGGCGGTGGGCCCGCACGATCCCGGCCGGGGCGCGGAATCCGAGCGCGAAGCGCCCGGCGCGGTCCGTGCGCCCCGCCGCGACGACCGTGCGGCCCACGAGCACGGACACGGACCGCCGGCCGGGGGTGAGGTGGCCGCGCAGGCCGACGCGGACGCCGGGCGAGGCCGAGACGGGCGCCACGCGAATCCGAGCGCCGCTGTCGGAGGCGCTCAGGCTGGCGAGCGTCGCACCGCTTCCGCGGCGGGCGATCGGCACGTCGAGCGTCACGTGCCGCCGCCCGACGCGCGCCCGGAGGCGCACCGTGCGGGCTCCGCGGGCCACCCGGCCCTCGAGCTCGAGCGCGCGGGCGAACGTCCCCGACGGCGACGTGCGGACGGTCACGGTCCGCTCGCGGCCCAGGCGCACGACTCCGCCGCTGCCCGGCGCGAAGCCCGAGCCGCTCAGCGCGAGCTCGCCCGCGGAGCTGACCGGCGCGGGGGAGACCGTGAGGACGACGCCCCGCGCGGGGGCGGGAAGCGCCCCGATGACGGCAAGGACCACGATGGCGGGGAGGCGGAAGCGCACGGCCCGCGACGGTAGTCCTCAATCCGGTGCTCATGTGTCGCCGTTCACATCTCGGTAGCGGGATGCCGCCCCCGCGCGACATGATGGTCGCGATGCGCCTTCGCCCCGTCCTGCTCGCCGCCGTCCTCGCCGCGTTCGCGACCCTGCCCGCCGCGGTGGCCGCCGGCGCCTCGCCCGTGCGCCACGTCTGGGTGATCGTGCTCGAGAACAAGGGCTACGACAACACGTTCGGCCCCAAGACCAAGGCGCCCTACCTCGCGCAGGAGCTCGTCGCCCAGGGCCAGCTCGTCCCGAACTACTACGGGATCGGGCACTCGAGCCTGGACAACTACATCGCGATGGTCAGCGGCCAGGCGCCCAACCCGCAGACCCAGGGTGACTGCCCGGTCTTCACCGAGTTCGCGCCGGGGACGATGGGGCCGGACGGTCAGGCGATCGGCCAGGGGTGCGTGTACCCCACGGCGGTCAAGACCGTGGCCGACCAGCTCTCCGCCAAGGGCCTGAACTGGAAGGGGTACATGGAGGACATGGGCAACTCCGCGACGGAGCCCAAGACCTGCCGGCACCCTCCGATCAACGGCGAGGACAAGACGGAGGCAGCACGCAAGGGCGACCAGTACGCGGGGCGCCACAACCCGTTCATCTACTTCCACTCGATCATCGACTCGCCCGGGTGCGCCGAGAACGTCGTCCCGCTCGACCGCCTGCAGGCCTCGCTGGCCGCTGAGCGCGACACGCCGAGCTTCTCGTTCATCACGCCGAACCTGTGCAACGACGCGCACGATCAGCCGTGCGTGGACGGCAGCGCCGGCGGGCTCCCCGCGGCCGACCGGTTCCTGCGTGAGTGGGTGCCGCGCATCACGGGCTCGGCCGCCTACAAGTCCGGCGGGCTGCTGATGGTGACCTTCGACGAGGCGGGCTCCGACGCCACCGCCTGCTGCGACGAGCAGCCCGGCCTGAACACCCCGAACCCGGGTGGGCTCAACCGCGGCCCGGGTGGCGGACGCACCGGCGCCGTCGTGCTGTCGCCGTTCCTCACCCCCGGAGTGGTCAACCAGACGCCGTACAACCACTACTCGTTCCTGCGCGGGGTGGAGGACGTGTTCGGCCTCGACCACCTCGGCTACGCCGCACGTCCCGGACTGGTCGCAGTCGCGGACCCGACGATGCTCAACCGCCCCGGTGGGCCGTCCGCGACCGCGGGTGCACCGCCCGGGTGCCGCGACCGCCTGCGCCCGACGACCAGCGTGGCCAAGGGGGCGGTCCGGGGCGGCCGCATCGTGGTGGCCGGAAGCGCGCGCGACCGTGGCTGCGGCCGTCGGTCTGGGGTCGCGCGAGTCGACGTGGCCGTCGCGCGCAAGGTCGGCGCGCGGTGCGCCTTCCTGCGGACCGCCTCGGCGTTCGCCGCGCCGCGCTCGTGCCTGCGCCCGAGCTACGTGCGCGCCGCCGGCACGCGGAGCTGGCGGCTGACGACCGGGCGCCTGCCGCGCGGACGCTACGTCGTCCGCGTGCGCGCCGTCGACGCCAGCCGCAACGTCGAGCGCACGCGCGGCGGCAGGATCGTGCAGCTCCGCGTCGGCTAGTCGCTCCCGCCGGCCTCGGCCAGCAGGCGCTCGCGGTCGGCGGCCGGAGCGAAGAGGTGGCGCTGCACGGCTACGAGGCCCGCGACGTCGTGGACGTCTGCGTCCATCAGCGGCACGAGGATCGGCTCGCGCTCGTCGAGCTCTGCGCGCAGCCGCGCGATCGAGGCGACGTCGCGCTCCGCGAGCACCTGCGCGTCGGCGACGGTCCGGGCGACCTTCTTGGCCAGCGGCTCGCCGAGCACGTCCGTCAGCTCCTCCTCGACGCCGCACGGGTCGAGCGGCTCGGCCTCGCCGACGCCCGGGTCGACGCGGTTGACGACCAGGCCGCCGAACGGCATCCCCGCCTCGCGGAGCTTGCCGCGGAAGTAGATCGCCTCCTCGACGGGCTCCTTCTGCGGCGACGTGACGATCAGGAACGTCGTGGCGGGGTCGGCCAGCAGCGCCTTCACGCCCGCGGCCCTCTCCGTGAAGCCGTCGACGATCCCGCCGAGCGAGCGGAAGAAGACGCTGAGGTCGGAGAGCAGGTCGACGCCCGTGACCTTCTTCATCACCGAGAACACGACCCCGGTACCGCGGCCGACGACCTTCGCCGCGAAGCCCGTCGGCGCCATGAACACCTTCAGCGCGCGGCCCTGGAAGAACGCGGTGAGGCGGTCGGGCGCGTCGAGGAAGTCCAGAGCGTTGCGCGACGGCGGGGTGTCGAGCACGAGCACGTCGAAACCGCCGTCGCGGTGCAGGTCGTACAGGCGCGCGACGGCGGTGAACTCCTGCGAGCCCGCGACCGCACCGCTGAGCTCCTTGTAGATGCGGTTGGAGAGGATCTCGTCGCGGGTCTTCTCGTCGGGCGCCAGGCGCTCGATGAGCCCGTCGAACGTGGCCTTGGCGTCGAGCATCATCGCCCACAGCTCGCCCTTGACCTCGAGGCCCTCCGCGGCGAAGACGGCGGGATCGACGAGGCGCGGCTCGTTGCCGAGCTCCTCCATCCCGAGCGCGTTGGCCAGGCGCTTGGCCGGGTCGATCGTGATCACCGCGACGCGCTGGCCTGCGGCGGCGAGGCCGAGCGCGAGCGCGGCGGAGCTCGTCGTCTTGCCGACTCCGCCCGAGCCCGCGACGATGCAGATGCTCTTGCCCTCGAGGCGCTCGGCGACGCTCATGCGAAGCGCCCCGCGAGCTGTGAGAGGTCGGCGGCGCCCAGCTCGTGGCGGAAGAGGTACGGCAGCGTGGTCAGCGGGACTTGGCCGGCCAGGCCGCGGCGCAGGCGCGCCGCCTGCGTGTTCTGTGCCCGCGCGCGGCGATGGTGGTGGCGCGCGACGCGCACGGAGCGGGTGCCGCCCGCCGTCTCGAGCGCCTCCGCCTCGGCCGCGGTGAGGCGGTCGGGGAGCACGGCGTTGAGGACGACGTGGTCGAGGGAGAGGCCGAGGCGGTCGCGCAGCGCGTCGCGCAGGGCGAGCGCCTCGTTGACCGGCAGCTCCTCCGGGGCGGCGACGGCGACGACGCCGGTCCGGGTGCGGTCGCTGAGCATCTCGTGGATCGTACGGCCCTGCCGGGAGATCGGGCCGACCCGCGCGGCGTCGGCGAACGTGCGCGGCGCGCCGAGCAGCGCCAGGCCGTGGCCCGTGGCGGGCGCGTCGAGCACCACGAGGTCGTAGGGCGAGGCGCCGGGCGTGCGGCGCTCGGGCTGGGCGAGCTCCCAGACCTTGCCCATGGTCAGCAGCTCCCGCAGCCCCGGCGTGGCCGCCGCGAGGTAGGTGAACAGCCGCGAGCGCACGAGCACCTCGGCCAGGGCGCGCGCAGGCAGCTGGTCGACGAGGTACTCCTCCATGGCGTGCTGCGGGTCGATCGAGACGTGGTGCAGGCCGGGCGCCACGAGGCGCTCGACGAAGGGCTCGGAGGCGTCGCCGGCGAGGGCGCGCGCGAGCTCGTCACGAGCGGCGACCTCGGCGACGACGACCCGTCGTCCCCGGGCCGCGGCGGCCAGCCCGAGCGCGGCGGCCACCGTCGTCTTGCCCGCGCCGCCCTTGCCGGTGACGACCACGAGGTCCTTGGCCAGCAGCGCCTCCACCGCTTCAGGCACTCACTCCTCGCCGTCCCAGTAGCCGACCTCGACGACGCGCACCCTCCGGCCGCCCTTGAAGCCGAGCTTGCTCGTCCGCGGGTAGTGGCAGACGTCATGCGGGCGGCGGGTGCCGTAGACCAGGTAGGTCATCCCGCCCGGGCCGGCGACGAGCGCGTGCTCGACGCCGCTCGCAGGAGGCCGCGCGACGATGCTCCCCGCCCGCAGGGGATAGCGATCGTGACCGAGCTCGACCTCGCCGACGCCGTCGAGGATCACGAACAGCTCCTCCTCCGCGGAGTGCCAGTGGTTGGGCGCGGTCCACTGGCCCTCCTCGAGGCGGTCGTGGCGCAGCCCGCTGGTGACCGAGCCCGTGCCGCGACCGAGGTCGTGCATGTGCCAGGCGTAGCGGCCGTGCACCAGTGCCTCGAGCGGCAGCTCGTCGAGGTTGCGGATCGACGCGGGCCGCGGGCTCGGCGCCGCGGGCAGCTCGAGCGGACCCAGGGCGCCCTCCAGCGTGAAGGGGTCCGGGCCGTCGGAGGGCATCCAGCGCGGCCCCATCCACCAGGCGTTCGCGCGCGGCAGGAAGGTCATGTGCGTCCGCGACCCCTCGGCGAAGGCGAGCACGTCGATCCCGTCCGGCCCGGCCACCCACGTGTGCGCCGGTCCGTTGGCGAGGTGGACGAGGCCGTCGCCCGCGCGGATCGGGTGCGTCGCGCCGTCCTGCCACGAGAGCCCGTCCCCGGCCAGGACGAAGAAGAGCTCCTCCTCGTCGGCGTGCACATGGCGGGCATCGCCCGCTCGCCCGGCGCGAGGACGTAGCGCGACAGCCCGACCTCGCTCGTTCCCACGAGGGGGCCGAGCCGGCGCCGCTCACCCTGGAGCTCCCCGCGGTCGATCCGCTGTGGCGCCGCGTCGTCTGAGTGGGCGATGTTCGGGTGAGGATCCATCCGCGGGCGATGCTAGTCATCACTCCGGGCGGGAGGAGAACGACGCGGCCGCACGAACACCCCGTGCGAAGGAGTCCGATTCCTCCAGTCCCCCGGAGCCACGTGCAGCCCGCACCCACCAAGCCCAAGGTCATCGCCTTCGCCAACCAGAAGGGCGGCGTCGCCAAGACCACCACCGCCCTGAACCTCGCGGTCGCCTTCGCCGAGAAGGGCTTCCGCGTGCTCTGCGTCGACATGGACCCCCAGGGCAACCTGACCATGTCGCAGGGGATCGACCCCGACACCCTCGACGTGTCCATGTTCGACGTGCTCGTGCACGACGTGCCGATCCGCAACGTCATCCGCCGGCGCGAGATCGACGTGGCCTGCGCCTCGATCGACCTCGCGGGCGCGGAGATCGCCATGAGCACGAAGATCGGGCGGGAGCGCTGCCTGGACAAGGCGTTCCGCGCGATCGGAGAGGACTACGACTTCATCTGCATCGACACGCCGCCGTCGCTCGGGCTGCTGACGATCAACGCGCTCACCGCCGCGGACAAGGTCATCGTCCCCGTGCAGTGCGAGTACCTCTCGATGCGCGGGCTCATCCAGCTGCAGAACACGCTGCAGATGATCCGGGAGAACCTGAACCCGGACATCCAGATCGAGGGCATCCTGCCCACGCTGATGGACACCCGCACGACGCACGCCAAGGAGGCGATCGAGATCCTCGAGGAGAACTTCGGCGACCGCGTGTTCGCATCGCGCATCCGCAAGACGGTGCGCTTCGCCGAGGCACCGGTGAAGGGGATGTCGGTGCTCAAGTACGATCCCGACGGGATGGCCGCTCAGTCCTATCGCGATCTCGCGAAGGAGGTTCTCGCTCATGGCAAGCTCTAAGAAGGATCGCGCCAGCATGCGTGAAGGTCCGCTGGCCGCGCTGTTCCGCAAGACCGACGAGGTCCTCGAGCAGGAGGAGGCTGCCGCGGCGGCTTCCGGGGCGCCCGCCGACGCCGCCGTCTCCCCCCGCGCCGGCTCGGTCCGCGCCGAGGCGCCCGCGGACGCCGTCGCGTCCGGTCGTGGCTCGGTCAGCGTCGACGCGTCCGCGGCGCAGGCCGCTGAGCCGGCTCCCTCCGCCGCCGCGCCGCCGCCCGCCCCGGCCACGCCGCCGCCTGCGACCGCTGCCGGAGGGCGGGAGTACCCGCACCCCGCGCTCGGCGCCTCGCCGCCCTCGGCCGAGCCGGATCCCGCGGTGCCCTCTCCGGCCGATCGCCTGCGCGGCGCGTTCTCCTCCGAGAGCGACGCGCAGGCGCCCGAGCCCGCAGTCGTCGCGCCGCGCCAGGCACCCGAGAGCCCGCCCCAGCGCGCCTACGAATCCGACCCGTTCGCTCGCCACGAGAACCCGTCGCCGTGGGGAGAGGTGCGCCCGGTCGGGCAGCCCGTGATCCGCGTGGTGGGCGTGGGCGGGGCCGGTGTCAACGCGGTCAACCGCATGGTCGAGGCGGAGGTGGAGGGCGTGGAGTTCATCGCCATCAACACCGACGTGCAGTCCCTGCAGCAGTCCACCGCGGACATCACCCTCCACATCGGCCCGGGCATCACGCGCGGGCTCGGCGCGGGCTCCAACCCGGAGCTTGGGCGCGCCTCGGCGATGGAGGAGTACGACAAGATCAAGTCGCTGCTCAAGGGCGCCGACATGGTCTTCGTCGCCGCGGGCGCCGGGGGCGGCACGGGCACGGGAGCGGCGCCCGTGGTGGCCCGCATCGCCCGCGAGCTGGGCGCGCTCGTGGTCGGGATCATCACGAAGCCCTTCGGCTTCGAGGGCACGCGCCGCGCGGCGGCCGCCGACCAGGGGATCGTCGGCTTCGGCGAGGAGGTCGACACGCTGATCGTCGTGCCGAACAACCGCCTGCTCAGCGTCCTCGACAAGAAGACCTCGATGGTCGACGCCTTCCGCGTGGCCGACGACGTCCTGCGCCAGGGCGTGCAGGGGATCTCGGACCTTGTGACGCTGCCCGGGCTGATCAACCTCGACTTCGCCGACGTGCGGACGATCATGTCCGACGCCGGCCCCGCGCTGCTCGGCATCGGCATGGGCACGGGGGAGGAGCGGGCGATCGACGCCGCCCACCACGCGGTCGAGTCGCCGCTGCTGGAGACCTCGATGGAGGGCGCGCGCAAGATCCTGCTCTCGATCACCTCGGGCGAGGACCTGTCGCTGTGGGAGGTCAACGAGGCGGCCAAGGCCGTCGCGGAGGCCGCGCACCCCGACGCGAACATCATCTTCGGGGCGATGGTCGACGAGCGCCTCGACGACCAGGTGTGGGTCACGGTCGTCGCGACGGGCTTCGGCGGTCCGGCCGGTCGGCCGCCACGCCCGCGGCTGGAGGAGCCGGCCGGCGAGCCGCGCGTCGAGCGCCGCGGGCCGGCGCCGTCACGCGCGCCGGAGCGGCGCACGAGCCTCGGGGTCAACGAGCTCGACGTCCCCGAGTTCATGCCGAGAGGCTGAGTCCGGCTTTGAGCTGCGGCGGCGGCATGGTCGCCGCCGGGCATCCCGTCTCGGCGGCGGCCGGAGCGCAGGTGCTGCGCGCAGGCGGAAACGCCGTCGATGCGGCGGTCGGGGCGATGCTGATGTCGTTCGTGGCCGAGCCGCTGCTGACGGGCCTCGGTGCGGGGGGGTACCTGCTCGTGGAGGGCTTCGACGCGGAGCCGACGCTGCTCGACTTCTTCGTCGCGGCCCCCGGGAGGGGTCGCGCCGCCGAGGCTCCGCGCGCCGACCTGCTGCCGGTCGACGTCGACTTCGGCGACGCGACGCAGACCTTCAACTGCGGGCCGTCATCCGTCGGGACGTGGGGGATGGTCGCGGGCATCGACGCCGCGCTCGGGCGCTGGGGCTCGTTCGGCCTCGACGCGCTCGTCGCCCGTCCCGTCGCGCTCGCGCGGGAGGGCGTGACGCTCAACCAGCCGCAGGGCTACGTCGCGGAGATCCTCGAGGGCATCCTCACCTCGACCCCGGAGGCTGCGGCCCTCTTCGCCCCGCGCGGTCGGGTGCTCGGGCCGGGAGACCGCTTCGTCTGGCCCGATCTCGCCGACGCGCTCGAGCGCCTCGGCGCCGAGGGAGCCGAGCCGTTCACCACGGGTGAGGTCGCGCAGCGCGTGCAGGCGTGGCTCGAGCAGCGTGGCGGCGTGCTCACCCGCGAGGACCTCGACGAGTACGCGGCGACCGCGCGCGAGCCGCTGCGCGTCGCCTACCACGGGCGCGAGGTGCTCGCCAACCCGCCGCCGAACGCGGGCGGCATCCTCGTCGCCCACGCGCTCGCGCTGCTCGAGCACGGCAGCGACGTCGGTCCGGAGCGGCTCGTCGCGGTGATGGAGGAGGTGCAGGGCCAGCGCACGCCGGAGTTCGTGGCCGGCCTCGGGGAGCCCGGCTTTTACGGGCGGTACTTCGCCTCGCGCCTGGGCTCCACGACGCACATCTCCGCCGTGGACGCGGAGGGCCGCGCGGCGGCGGTGACGTGTACCAACGGCGAGGGCTCGGGCGTGGTGGTGCCGGGCACTGGGATGCACCCCAACAACATCATGGGCGAGGAGGATCTCAACCCGCTCGGCTTCCACGCCTTCCCGGCCGGCCGGCGGATGCCGTCGATGATGGCTCCGACGGTCGTGGTCGGCGAGCACGGCGTCGAGCTCGTGCTCGGCTCGGCGGGCTCCAACCGCATCCGCTCGGCGATCGTGCAGACCATCGTCGGCGTCGTGGACCGCGGGCTGGCCGCCGCGCCCGCCGTCGACGCGCCGCGGCTGCACTTCGAGGACGACACGGTCTTCGCGGAGCCCGGCATCGCGCTGGCCGGCCTGCGTGCGCAGGGCCGCACGGTGCAGGAGTTCCGCGCTCGCAACCTCTTCTTCGGCGGGGTCGCCGCGGTGCAGCGCTCGGCCGACGGCGCGCTGACGGGCGCGGGCGACCCGCGCCGCGGCGGCGCGGCGGTGGGAGCGTGAGGCTGAGCCGCGGCGTGGGCGCGAGCCGCGCGAACGCGAGGGGCTGCGGGAGCCCAAGGCGCGTCGTGTCGGTGGCCACGTTCGCCCTCGCGATCGCCGGCTGCGGCGGAGGGCCGCCGGCGGACCTGTTCGTCGTCACGCGCTCCGGCGACATCCCGGGCGCCCGCCTGACGCTGCGGATCACCGACGACGGGCGGGCCAGCTGCAACGGCGGCACGCTCATGGCCGTCTCCTCCGAGGAGCTCATCGACGCGCGGCAGGCGCGGCGCGAGCTCGAGGGCGAAGAGGGCGAGACGGGTCCGGCCGACGAGGGGCTCAGCCTGCGGCCCGGCCCGATGGCCGTCTTCCGCTACGCCGTCCGCACCCAGGACGGGACGGTGAGCTTCAGCGACAGCTCCGCGGGCCAGCTGCCCGTCTTCCGCGACCTCGCCGCGCTCACGCGGCGCATCGCCAAGGGCCCGTGCGGGCTGCCGCGCTGACTAGCCTGCGGTGAGTGAACCGCCGCTCCTGGATCCTCATGGCGGTGCTCGCCGCCACCTGGGGCGCGAGCTACCTCTTCATCAAGGTCGGCCTGCGCGACTTCTCCGCGCCCTTCTTGGTGTTCGCCCGCACGGCGCTCGCGGCGCTGGTGCTCGTGCCCGTCGCGCTTCACCGCAAGGCCCTCGGCGCCTTGCGCGGCCGCGGCTGGGCCATCACGGTCCTGGCCGCCCTCCAAGTCGTCGTGCCGTTCCTGCTGATCACCGTGGGGGAGCGCTGGATCCCGAGCGCGCTGGCCGGCATCCTGGTTGCCAGCGCACCGATCTGGGCTGCGGCGCTGGCCTTCACGCCGTACGCACCGGCACAGCGACCCGGGCCTGTAGCCCTCGTCGGGCTCGGCCTCGGGATGCTCGGCATCGCGCTCCTGTTCGGCGTGGACCTCGGCGGGAACCGCCTCGCGGTGGTCGGCGGGCTGATGGTCCTGCTCGCCGGGCTGGGCTACGCCGCCGGGGCGATCGAGCTCAAGCGGCGGATGACCGGGGTGGACCCGGCGGCGATCGCCGCGGCGACGATGAGCGCGAGTGCGCTGCTGACGCTCCCCGCCGCGCTGCTCACGCTGCCCCCAAGCGCCGGCGCCGACAGCGTCTCGGCGGTCCTGGCGCTCGGCGTGCTCGGCACGGGCCTGGCCTTCCTCATCTTCTACGGCCTGATCTCAGACCTCGGGGCGCAGCGCGCGTCGCTGGTGGCCTACCTCGCGCCGGCGTTCGCCGTGGGCTACGGCGTGGCCGTGCTCGGCGAGTCGGTCAGCGCCGGCACCTTCGCCGGCCTCGCGTTGATCCTCGGGGGCTCGTACATGGCCGCGAGCGGGCGGCTTCCAGCGCGTCGCGCCGCGCCCGTCCCGACTGCGCCCCGGTAGGCGCTCAGCCGAAGCGGACTTTGCCGTTCGAGCTCGCCCGCACCTGGGCGCGCTCGACGAAGTCCAGGCGCTTGGTCGCCGCGCGGAAGAGCCGGGCGACCAGGCGCAGCCGCGCGTTCTCCGAGCGCAGCTCGAGCAGGCTCTGCTTGGCCTCCAGCCCGAAGTCCACCGTTGCGGCCATCGCGTAGGCGGTCATCGCGGCGAGCTCGTCCTCGTCGGGCTCCTTGTCGGTCGCCTGCTCGACGAGCTCGGCGTAGGCCGCCTGCGCGCTCTGCTCGGCGTCGCGGTCGAGCTCCTCCTCGCCGTCCTCGACCCACGAGATCGTCGCGGCGGGATAGGCGAGGCCGTCGACCGTCTCGACGATGCGGAAGGCGCGCGTGCCGCGGGTGACCACGTTGATGCGCCCGTCGTCCATGCGCTCGAGCACCCGGGTGATCTCGACGGCGCAGCCCACGTCGCGCAGCCCCTCCTCGTCGCTCCAGACGATCCCGAACTCCGACTCCTGCTCGAGCGCCTCGGCGACCATCGTGCGGTAGCGCGGCTCGAAGATGTGCAGCGGGACGAACTCGCGCGGGATGGCGACGAGGCCGAGGGGGAAGATCGGGAAGTCCTGCACGACGCGGCCGGGCATGTGGTCATCGTACGGGCGTCGCCGCGTCGCGGTTCGGTCTCCTGGGCACCCTCGGGTCGTGACGCGCGCGCTTCTCGCCCTGCTCATAGCCCTCGCGCTGGCCGCCGGGCTCGCCGGCGCGCGCGATGCTCGGAGTGCGGCGGCGCAGCGGCCTGTGCTGCTCGTCGTCACCGAGACCGCCGGCTTCCGCCACGGCCCCGCGATCGACGCCGGGCTGGCCGAGCTGCGACGCCTCGGCCGCCGCGAGCGCGGCGGCTTCGAGGTCCGCGAGCTCACGCGCTTCACGCAGCTGTCGCCCGCGGCGCTCGCGGGCGCCAGCGGCCTCGTGCTGCTGCAGACCTCCGGGACGCCGGAGCTCGACGCCGCGGGCCGGGCGCGGCTGCTGGCGGCGGTCCGCGACGGGCTGCCGCTGCTCGCCTTCCACGCTGCCACGGACACCTTCGCCTCCTGGGCGGCCTTCCACCGGATGCTCGGGGCGAACTTCCGCGACCACCCGAACGCCGGCGTCGGGCGCGTCCGTGTCGAGGACCGCTCGCACCCGGCCACCGCGCGCCTGCCGCGCAGCTTCCGGCTGCGCGAGGAGTACTACCGCTTCCTGCGCACCCCGAACCCGCGTCTGCGCGCGCACGTCCTCGCCTCGCTCGACGTCGCCTCGTTCGGTGGGCGGCCGCGAGGCGACCGGCCGCTGGTGTGGTGGCGCATGGAGCAGCGCGGCCGCGTCTTCTACAGCGCTCTCGGCCACCGGCCGCAGACGTGGCGCAACCCGCTGCACCGGCGGATGCTGGCGGGAGCGCTCGACTGGGCGCTGGCGCGTACGCCCTGACGATGGGCCACACCGCACTGATCCTCGGCGACCAGCTCATGCGCGACAACCCGGCGCTCGACGGCGCCTCGCGCGTTCTCTTCGTCGAGTCGACCGCAGGCATGCGGCGCCTGCGCACCCACCGCCGCCGGGTGCACCTCGTGCTCAGCGGCATGCGTCACTTCGCCGACGAGCTGCGCGAGGCCGGAGAGATCGAGGTCGTCGAGCGGCGCGGGGCCGCGACGCTCGAGGCCGGCCTGCTGGACGCGGTGGGCACCGCCGGCGTAGCCGGTGGTCAGATCGTCTGCGCGGCGCCGAACTCGGCGGGAGCGCGGCGGGGGATCGAGCGCCTCGGCGTGCGCCAGGTCGACTCGAACCAGTTCCTCACCGCGCCGGAGGCGTTCGCGCAGTGGGCGGGCGATCGCAAGCGGCTGGTGATGGAGGACTTCTACCGCGAGCAGCGCCGCCGCTTCGAGGTGCTCATGGGTGCCGACGGCAAGCCCGAGGGCGGGCGCTGGAACTTCGACAAGGACAACCGCAAGCCGCCGACGAAGGACCTTCACGCCCCCGATCCGTACCGCCCGGCCGAGGACGCCATCGACGAGCAGGTGCGCGCGGACATCGACGCGCTCGGGCTCGACCTCTTCGGCGAGGACGGTCCACGCCAGTTCGCCGTCACGCCGGCGGAGGCGCAGCGCGCGCTCGACAGCTTCGTCGCCGACCGGCTGCCGCGCTTCGGCCCGTTCCAGGACGCGATGGTCGAGGGGGAGCGCTTCCTCTTCCACGCACTGCTGAGCGTGCCGCTCCAACCTCGGCGTCCTCGACCCGCTCGCGGCGGTGAAGTCAGCGGAGGCCGCCTACCGCGACGGTCACGCTCCGCTCCAGAGCGTGGAGGGCTTCGTGCGCCAGGTCATCGGCTGGCGCGAGTGGGTCTGGGGCATGTACTGGCTGCGAGCGGAGCAGTGGCAGGCGCGCAACGCGCTCGCGGCCCACGAGCCGCTCGGCCGGGCCTACACCCACGCGAGCCGGACGGGCTGGAGCTGCCTCGACGCGGTGACCGGCGGTGTCGCCGCGACGGGCTACGCGCACCACATCGAGCGCCTCATGGTGCTCGGCACGATCGGGCTGACCAGCGGGACGGAGCCCTGGGAGCTCGTGCGCTGGTTCCAGAGCGCGTTCGTCGACGGTGCGGAGTGGGTCATGGCCCCGAACGCCGCGGGCATGGCGCTCTTCGCCGACGGTGGCGAGATGATGACCAAGCCCTACGCGGCGGGCGGCAACTACATCAACAAGATGAGCGACCACTGCTCGGGCTGCCGCTTCTCCCCGAGCGAGAAGCACGGCCCGAAGGCCTGCCCGGTGACCGCGCTGTACTGGCATTGGATCGACCGCCACGAGGACGTACTGGCCGCGAACCGGCGCACGCAGCGCGCCGTCTCGACGTGGAAGCGCTTCGACGACGCCACCCGCGCTGCGGTGCACGAGCGCGCCGCGGTCGCCCGCGAGGAGCTCGCGGCGGGCGAGCCGCGCTGGACAAGCTGAGCGCTGCGAGGGGCCGTCGAGATCCGGCCGCGACAGCGCCCGCGTCGCTCAGGCCACCGTCTCGGGACCCTTGTCGCGGAACGTGTCGCGGAAGGCGCGCACCGCGTCGAAGGTCCGCGGGGTCACGCGCGGGCACAGCAGCCCCTGACCCCAGGCGGTCGCCGCCACGTCGCACGGCATGTCCGTCGCGTTCTCGAGCAGCAGCACGTGGTTCGGGGATTCGTCGTAAAGCGCTTGGAGCTGCCGCATGGTCTGTCGCGGCAGGCCCGCTCGGTACTGGATCACGACGCGGCCGTGCTCCTGGGCGTGGACGACCTGGCCCGTCGGAGGAGCCGCGAGGCCGGCGTAGGAGCCGTCGGCCGTCCAGGTGAACGCGTGCGGCCCGTTCGTCGGCGGGTTCGTGGGGTAGGCGACGCGGTCGTCCGTGTGGTCGTTGACGCCGAAGGCGTAGGAGTGCGAGATGCGCTTGGCGCCTGCGAGGCGCACCGCGGCGTCGAGGTCCGTGACCCGCTGCGGCGGGATCGTGCCGGCGGTGATCGTCGACTCGCCGGCCCGTGGGCCGCCCGAGCCCGTGAGCAGGGCGATCGGCGCGCCGACCGCAAGCAGGCCCACGACGACGGCGCCGACCAGCAGGGTCCGACGACGACGGGCGACGGCTCGCGCGGCGTCGCGCTCGGCCGCCTCGCGCGCCTTGCGGGCCTGCAGCTTGCGATCCCCTCGTGCGCTCAAGGCCCAAGCGTAGGCCGCTTCGCGCTGGACCGAGCCGGCCGGCTCAGCCGTCGGCGAGCGCCGAGATGGCGGTGCAGATCGCGGCCCCGAACGGAATCTCCGTCGCGGCGTCGGGCACGGTGCGGGTCACGGGTGCGACGACGACGGCGCTGCCGGGTCACCACGGCTCGTCGGCGACCATCGCGCGGGTCTGCTCGTCGGCCGATCGACCAGCGTCCGCGGACCGCGGCACCGCGCGGCGACCGACGGCGTCTGCCCCGGCCGCCTCGTCGTTGTCGATCCCCCAAACCAGCACCAGCGCGACGGGGATGAGCACGAAGCCGATCCAGCTCGGGGTGCCGGCGAGGTCGTGCAGCAGCGTCGAGACCGCGCCGGGGACGGCCGAGCTGCAGAACACGTCGAGGCCGCGTCGCCGTCGCGCCACGCAGTAGACGAGCAGGACGGCGAGCAGCACGCACGCCATCACCACGGTCGCCGTGCCGCTCGAGACGAGCGCGGCGAGGATGAGCAGGACGAAGAACGGGACGACCACCGCCAGGCCCGGGAGCCGGCCGAAGCGCCGCGTCAGATCCGGGAGCTCGCCCACCGCGTGGACGCTAGCGCCGCTGGCCGCGCTGCGCGGCTCGCAACCGAACGGGTAGTCATCCGGAGGTGATCATCTCCCGCAACCCGGCCGCGCCGGCCGCCGTCGCCGCCCACTACGACGGGCTCGACGCCTACTACCGCGAGCTGTGGGGCGAGCACGTCCACCACGGACTCTGGCTCGGGCCGGCCGACCACGCCCCCGTCGAGGTGGCCACGCGTGGGCTGGCCGAGTGCGTCATCGCGCTCGCGCGGCTCGAGCCCAGGGCGCGGGTCGTCGACGTGGGCTGCGGCTACGGCGCGACTTCACGGCTGCTGGCGCGCGAGCACGGCGCACGCGTGACCGGCCTGACGCTCTCCCCCGCGCAGGCCGCCTACGCGGAGTCGGTCGGCGGCCGGCCCGGCGATCCCGACGTCCTCGTGCGCGACTGGCTCGAGAACGGCCTGCCCGACGGGGAGGCCGACGCGGTGGTGGCGATCGAGTGCCTCTCGCACATGCCCGACAAGCCGCGCGCCTTCGCCGAGCTGGCGCGCGTGCTCAAGCCGGGCGCCCGGCTCGTGCTCACCGACTGGCTGGCCTGCACGGAGCGCCGGGCTTGGCGCGACCGGGGGCTGCTCGAGCCGATCTGCGACGAGGGCCGCCTTCCGAGCATGCACACCGTCGCGGAGTACGGCGCGCTCCTGCGCGACGCGGGCCTCGAGGTGGAGCGCTTCGAGGACATCTCGCGCGCGGTCAGCCGCACCTGGCCGATCATCGTGCGCCGCGCCGTCGCCCGCGCCGCGCGGGACCCCGAGGCGCGGCGCTTCCTGCTCGACCGGCGAAACCCGGACCGCGTCTTCGCGCTCACCGTCCCGCGGATCATGGCCGCCTACGCGACGCGGGCGATGGTCCAGGGGCTCTTCGTGGCGCGCAAGCCAGCCCCGGCGTGAGGCTCTGCGTCGGGATGCCAAGCATGCTCGCCGCCAACCTCGAGAGCCGATGCGCGTCCTGCTGATCGGATCGGGGGACCTGGCCGACGAGGTCGCCCGGCGCGCTGGAGGCCCAGGAGACCGAGCTGGAGCGCGCGGCCGTCCTGGGCACGGAAGCCTGACTACGGCCTGAAGACGACCTTGAACGTGTCGTCCGTCTTGTCCTGGAAGGCCTTGTAGGCGTCTGGGGCCTCGGCGAGCGGGACGTGGTGGGAGGCGAAGCCCTCTACGCCGAGTGGGTCGGCCGAGCCCTCGAGCAGCGGCATGATGTCGTCGACCCAGCGCTTGACGTTCGCCTGGCCCATGCGGATCTTGATCTGCTTGTCGAACAGCTTGAGCAGGTTCATCGGGCTGGCTGCGCCGCCGTAGACGCCCGAGATCGAGAGCGTGCCGCCGCGCTTGACGAGCTCGGTGGCCATGTTGATGACCTCCATGCGGTCCGTGCCCGCCTCGGTGAACACCTTGCGGGCGACCGCGTCGGGCAGCAGCCCGGCCGCCGTCTGGGCGAACTTCGCGCCGGTCGAGCCGTGCGCCTCCATGCCGACCGCGTCGATGACCGCGTCGGGGCCGCGGCCGTCGGTGACCTCGCGGACGGCCGTGATGATGTCCTCGGTCTGGTTGAGGTCGAAGACCTCGATGCCGTCGCGGCGGGCGCGGGCGACGCGATCGGCGACCAGGTCGATGCCGATGACCCGGTTGCCCAGGTGCTTGGCGATGCGGGCGCTCATCAGGCCGATCGGACCCAGCCCGATCACGGCGATCGTCCCCTCGCCCGGGGTGTCGGTGTACTGCACGGCCTGCCACGCTGTGGGCAGCACGTCGGAGAGGAACAGGAACCGGTCGTCGCTCGGGTCCTCGGGGACCTTGATCGGGCCGAAGTGCGCCTGGGGCACGCGCAGGTACTCGGCCTGGCCGCCCGGCACCTGGCCGTAGAGCTTGGTGTAGCCCAGGAACGCGGCACCCGAGTCGTACTCGTGCACCTGCGTGGTCTCGCACTGGGACATGAGCGCGTTCGTGCACATGTAGCAGTGGCCGCAGGAGATGTTGAACGGGATCACGACGCGGTCGCCCGCCTTGATGTGCGTGACCTCCGCGCCGACCTCCTCGACGATGCCCATGGGCTCGTGGCCGAGGATGTCGCCGGCGTCGAGGAAGGGGCCGAGCACCTCGTAGAGGTGGAGGTCGGAGCCGCACAGGCCGGACGACGTGACCTTGATGATCGCGTCCGTCGGGTGCTGCAGCGTCGGATCGGGGACGGTGTCGACGCGGACGTCGCGCTTGCCGTGCCAGGCGAGGGCCTTCATGGGTGGGTCCCTTCGGTCGGTGGAGCGGCCGCGGGAACGCGGCGCGTCCTGGTCGGCTACCCGCACACGCGGCGTGTGAACGGGCGCAGCCGGCCGGACGCCGGTGATCCGCGCACCGCTACGTTCGGGGCATGGGCGCATGGGGAGCCGGGAGCTTCGAGAACGACATCGCCTCGGACTGGGCGGCGGACCTGGCCGACGGCGGCGACCTCGAGATGGTCCGCGCAACGCTCGAGACCGCCGCGCGGTGCCCCGCCGACGAGTACCTCGAGAGCGACGAGGGCGCCGAGGCCCTCGCGGCCGCCGAAGTCGTCGCGGCCGCGAAGGGCCGGGCGCTGAAGTCCATCGCGATGGGCAGCTCCGGCCCGCACGCGCTGTCCTGGGCCGCCGCGCACGCCGGCGCGGGCAAGGACGAGCTCGTCGAGCTCGCGCTCGAGGCCCTCGACCGCGTCGAGGGCGCGGAGTCCGAGCTCGCCGAGCTGTGGGCGGGCGAGCAGTCCGCGGGCGCCGGGGCGAGCGCGCGCGAGTGGCACTCCGAGGTCGAGGACCTCCGCAACCGCCTGGCGGGCTGAGGACCTGAGTGAGAGGTGCCTGGCGCCTTTCGCTCACGGCCCCGTGGCGACGTACCCTGTCTGGAATGCCGGAGCCCTCGTCAGCGTCCTCCGCCACGCCGAGCGCCGCCGAGCTGCTGCGGCGCCGTGCGGCCGACTGGGCCGCGGGCGCGGAGGAGGGCAAGGCGCTCGACCGGGAGATCGCCCGTCGCCAGAGCGCGCAAGAGCGCTTGGACAGCGGCGACGAGCTCGCGGACCTTGCCGGCAAGCTGCAGCGTCCACGCTGACGTGCCGCGCGACGACGGCGCGCTGCTGGAACACCTGAACGCGACGGGCATCGACTACGTCGTCGTCGGCGGCTGGGCGGTCATCGCCCACGGCTACATCCGTTCCACCAAGGACGTCGACGTCCTGGTCGCCGACTCGCCCGCTGTCCGCAGACAGGTCACCGCCTCCCTGATCGAAGTCGGCGCGACGCGCCTGGACGGCACCGTGCTGACCGCCGAGCTTTCGATGCCCGACCAGGGCTGGCAGGTCCAGACGCGACTCGGCCGCATCGACGTCCTGCTCGAGGGGCCGCCACCGTTGGACCTGGCCGGCGTGAAGGCCGGAGCCGAGTCGCTCAGCATCGACGGCACGCAGACCTCGGTGACCGGCTTGGCGCACCTCGTCGCCTTCAAGCGCCTGGCCGGGCGCGCGCAGGATCGCGCGGACCTCGAGGAGTTGGAGCATGTCCTCCGTCGGCCGTTGCCACGTCTGTCCGTGCCCGGCCTCGACGATTGACCGATCGGCGCAGTGACCCGACGCACTCCGGGCGCTGTGGTCCGAAGGTTCCGAGTCGACGATGACCTTCCGACCCCTCATGCGAGTCGGTCGCACGTTCATGTTCTCCTGACAGGCTGCGGAGCGGTGTACCTCGGGTCGGCGAGTGCGCGGCTCAGCCCGCCTTCCGCGCGCTGACCATCAGGTTGTAGAAGATCGCCGGCGGCAGCCGCTGCTCCAGCAGCCGCGAGTCGACGCGCTGAAGTGCGAGGTAGCCGCGGAAGGCGTACTGGCGCCACAGCCACGGCACGTCCTCGGGCTCCGCGGTGGACTCCAGCACGCGGTTGGCCCAGCCGAACCAGTTGGCCAGGAGCTCCTCGCCGCGGACGCGGACGTCCTCCAGGCCCGCGCTCTCGGCGAAGAGCTGCAGGTCCTCGGGTACGAAGGCGTGGACGTCCACGGTCCCTTCGAGCTGGTGGTTGTGCTCCCCGCCGTCGGTGTGGCCCTCCACCGCCTTGCGGGCCCGCAGCGCCCGGCGCCAGGCGGGCGCGACGTAGCTCGCGGCGCGCTTGGGGACCCTCGCGATCTTGTCGCCCGTCCGCGACGGCTCGCCCGCGAAGAAGAGCGTCCCCCCGGGCACGAGCACGCGCTCGAACTCGCGGAAGGCCTGCGCGAGATCTGGCAGGTGGTGCAGGACGGCGTGGCCGAGCACGAGCTCGAACGAGCCGTCCTCGAAGGGGAGCTGCTCGGCGTCGCAGGCGACGGTCTCCACCGTGAGCCCGAGCTGCGTGGCGTTGGCCTGCAGCGTCTCGAGCATCCCGGGGGAGATGTCCATGCACGTCGCCTCGCCGACGATCTGAGCCTTCAGCAGGTGCAGCGAGAAGTAGCCCGTACCCGCCCCGATCTCCAGCGAGCGCGCGAAGCGCGGCGGCGTGCCGCCGAGCGCCTTGCGCGTCTTGAGCAGCACCTGATGGGCGCCGACCTCGCCCCAGTCGATGCCCCACTTGGCGTCGTACTGCGCGGCGGCGCCGTCGTGGTAGCGCGTGTTGACGTCGCGGATCTCCTCCGCGGTGGCCGGGGCGGTCATGGCGCGGCAGGCTACAAGCGAAGTACGGTGAGCCGCCGGATGAACCCCGACGAGCAGCCCACCCCGTACCTCCAGCGCGATCAGCCACCCGGCGTGCCGCCGCTGGCGCTCACGGGGGAGCGCACCCTCCCCGACGTGCCCGAGGAGAACTACTGGTACCGGCGCCATCTCGTCGTCTACGAGTGGATCCGCGCGCGCGTCGGCGGGCTCAAGGTCGTCGACATGGCCTGCGGCGAGGGCTACGGCTCGGCCGTGCTGGCGCGCACGGCGCGCGAGGTCGTGGGCGTCGACGCCAACCCGGAGGCCCACGAGCACGCCATGCTGCGCTATACGGCGGGCGGCCTGCGCTTCGAGCGCGACCTCGTGGAGACCTTCGCCGAGCCGTGCGACGCCGTGGTCTTCCTGCAGACGATCGAGCACGTCGCCAACCCCGACGAGGTGCTCGAGCACTTCAAGTCCCTCGTCGGGCCGGACGGCCTCGTGGTGCTCTCCACCCCGAACCTCCTGACGCTCGCGCCCGCGGGCGCCGAGAAGTCCGAGAACCCCTGGCACCTGAAGGAGTACCGCGTCGACGAGTTCCGCGCCCTCTGCGAGTCGCACTTCTCCTCGGTCGAGCTCCACGGCCTCTTCCACGCGCGCGCACTCGCGGCGCACGCCTTCGCGCTGGAGCGCCTGCACTGGGACGCGATCCACGAGGGGCTCGGGCTCTCCAAGGCGTTCTACGACCGCTTCACCCCGGCGATCTCCGAGCGGGACTTCGCGCTGCGCACCGACCGCCCCCTCGCAGGCGCGCTGGACTTCGTCGCGCTCTGTCGCCCGTGAGCGGCCGCTTCGCGCTGGTCCTGCACTCCCACATGCCCTACGTGGAGGGCTTCGGGACGTGGCCCTTCGGCGAGGAGTGGCTCTTCGAGGCGATGGCCAGCTCCTACCTGCCGCTGCTCGACGTGCTTCCCGGAAGCGCCATCACCGTCTCCGTGACGCCCGTGCTCGCCGACCAGCTCGAGGCGCCCGGGGTCGCGGAGCGCTTCACGGCGTTCCTGCGCGACGTGCGCCCCGTTTCGCACGCACTCGACGCGGCCGAGCTCCGCGGGCGGGGGGAGGAGGGCGCGGCGCGCGCGCTCGAGCTCGCGGCCGGCGACTACGCGCAGGCCCTCGCGCGCTTCGAGGCGCTCCCGGACGGGCTGCTCGCCGCGCTCGCCCCCGGCTGGACCTCGAGCGCCACCCACGCGGTCCTGCCGCTGTGCGCCACGGAGGCGGGCGTGCGGCTGCAGCTGCGCGTCGGGATCGAGGCGCACCGCGCGCGCTCGGGCGGCCACTGGAACGGCGGCTTCTGGCTGCCGGAGTGCGCCTACTCAGCCTGGCTGGACCCGCTGCTCGAGGAGGCCGGGGCGCGGACGGTCTGCGTCGACCTCACCGACGTCCTGGGTCGCGGCGCCCCCGAGCAGCTCAGGCCCCTGCGAACGCAGGCCGGGCCGCTGCTGGTGCCCATCGACCGGGAGGTCATCGAGCTCGTCTGGAGCCCGGGCGGCTACCCGTCGCACGCGGCCTACCGCGCCTACCACTCGCGCTCGGAGCGCGACCACCACCCGTGGGCGGTCGACGGCGCGGTCTACGACGCGGCACGCGCCCGCGAGCAGTGCCGCGTGGACGCCCGGCACTTCGTCGGCCACGTCCGCGAGCGGATCGCCGACGGCGGGCTCTGCGTCTGCGCCCTGGACACCGAGCTGCTCGGGCACTGGTGGTACGAGGGGCCGTGGTGGCTGGCCGACGTGGTGGCGGAGTGCGCGGCCCAGGGCGTCGCGCTCATGCCGCTCGACGAGGCAGCCGACGAGTGCCGTTCGGCGTCGCGCCCGCTCAGCGGGCGCACGTCCGAACGCGCCGCCCTGGTGGCCGAGCCGCTGGCGGCCGAGCGCCTCGGCACGACGACGTGGGGGACACCGCGCGACCTGTCCACCTGGGACAACCCCGACGTCGCGGAGCTCACCTGGCGCGCCCGGGCCGCGGAGCTCGCGCTCGTCGCCGCCGGGCCGCACCCGCCGGCGCGCGCGGTCCGCGAGCTGCTGGCCCTGCAGTCCTCCGACTGGGCGTTCCTGGCGAAGCGAGCGCTCGCGGGCGCCTACCCACGCGATCGGTTCGAGGGCCACCACGCGGCGCTGCTGACCGCGATGGGGCAGGATGGGGCGGAAGATCCGGCGGTGCGCAATCTCGCGCCGCTGGCCCAAGCCGCCGCGCTCTCGCTGACATGACCCGCGTCCTCGTCCTCTCCTGGGAGTACCCGCCGATCGTCGAGGGCGGGCTGGCGCGGCACGTCGCCAAGCTCTCCGAGCAGCTCGTGGAGCAGGACGTAGACGTCCACGTGCTCACGCGCGGCTCCTTCGGCGATCCCGGCTACGAGCTGCGCGCCGGCGTCCACGTCCACCGGGTCGCGGAGGGGCGCAAGCCACGCGACCTCGACGAGTTCCTCGCCTGGATCGACCACATGAACGCGGACATGGTCCGCGCCGCCGGAGCGATCGCGTGCGGCTTCGACCTCGTGCACGGCCACGACTGGCTCGTCGCGATGGCCGCCGACCGCCTCGCCCGCGACCTCGACTGCCCGCTCGTGATGACCGTCCACGCCACGGAGCACGGCCGCCACCAGGGCTGGGTCGACAAGCACCCGCAGAGCTACATCCACGCCGCGGAGCGCTGGATCACGCGCCGGGCCGATCGCGTCATCACCTGCTCGCACTACATGCGCGGCCACGTCGCCGACATCTTCGGGCTGCGGGAAGAGGAGGTGACGGTGGTTCCCAACGGGATCGACGCCGACGACCTCGTGCCCGTGGAGGACCTCACGACGCTGCGCGCGCGCTTCGCCGCCCCCGACGAGCAGCTCCTCCTGCTCAGCGGCCGCCTCGTCTACGAGAAGGGCTTCCAGCACGCGCTCGACGCGCTCGCCGGCGGTGACGGCGCGATCGCCGCCGTAGGCAAGCTGCGCTTCGTCGTCGCGGGGTCCGGGACTCACGAGGCGGAGCTGAAGAAGCAGGCGCAAGAGCTCGGGCTCATGCGTCACGGCAGCTTCCTGGGCTGGATCGGCGACGACGCGCTGCATTCGCTCTACCGGATCTGCGACCTCTGCGTGATCCCGTCGCTCTACGAGCCGTTCGGCCTCGTCGCGCTGGAGGCGATGGCCAGCGGCTGCCCGTGCATCGTGGCCGACACGGGCGGCCTGCGTGAGGTCGTCCCGCACGACGTCGGCCTGCGCTTCAAGGGCGGCGACGCCAAGCACCTGGGCGTGATGATCGAGCGGATGCTCACCGACGTCCCGCTGCGCGACCGGCTCGTGGCCGAGGCCGGCGAGCACGTGCTGCGCTTCGACTGGGCCGAGATCGCGCGAGAGACCAGCGCGCTCTACGACGCGGTGCTGGCCGCCGCGCCGCGCACGCCGGCCTGAGCGCTCAGCCGTCGAGCAGGATGAGCGCCACGAGCGCCGCGCCCGCCAGGCAGCCGAGCGCCGTGAGGGTGAGCGTCAGCGCCGGGCTCGCGTCGGCGAAGGAGCCCTGGCGCACCGCACGGTCCACGGCGCGACGACGCTGCTCGCCGTAGGCGATGCAGACGACGCCGAGCACGGAGAAGAGGACGCCGACGGCCGTGTACGGCCAGCGGTGCGAGACGTCGGAGAGCCCGGGAACCACGCGGGCCGCGGCGAGCGCCACGGTGAGCGTCGTCAGGCCGGTCCGCCACCAGGCGAGGTAGGTGCGCTCGTTGGCCAGCAGCGTGCGGCGGCTGAAGTCGCGCTCGTCGAGCGGCTTGCGCTGGTTGTAGTCGCCGCCGGGCTTCCCGAGCAGTGGGTCGTCGTCGGCGAGCGGGCTCACGCTGCCAACAGTCGCACGAGACCCCAGGAGTTGTTGACGTAGCCCTTGGGGTTCCAGACGTGCGCGGGGTCCTCGGGCTGGGTCGCGGCCCGCGAGCACGTCGGCCAGGGCCACGCCGCGCCACGTCGCGGTGCCCGTGGCCCCCGGGCCCCACGGCGCCTCGCCCGGGATGTCGCGCACGGCGATGAGGGCCCTCCCGGCGGTTGCCCGCGCACTGCAGCGTGGCGACGACCTCGCGCTCGGCGAAGCGCCCGTCGCGCAGCTCGGCCAGGCCGAGCGCCAGCGGCTGCTCCACGAGGCCGTCGACCACGAGCCGCCACGCGTCCGGGTCGATCTCCGGGAGGGCGCAGTGCCCGCGGACGTAGAACGCGGCGGCGGGCGTGACGTCGGCGGCGGCCAGCAGCGCGCGCGGCGTCTCGGCGTTGAAGGGCTCGCGCTCGTGGACGATGAGCCGGGGGTCCTTGCCGGAGGTGGGCACGTCCGGGTCCTACCCCGGCGCGCATCGGGGCACCCGCCTGCTCGGCGCACGTTCATCTGTGACGGTGCGAGCCGTGCCGCACCCGCGCGCCTCGACCGCCGTTCGACGCCACCTGCGCCCGCCGGACGCCGGGGCGCGCGGCCGGACCACGGTCGCATGAGGGAGCGCATGGTGCAGGGCGCCTCCTACCGTCCCGACGACCCGGAGCTGCAGCGGCTGCGCTCGCGCGCCCGGGCGCTGGTGGCGCGGCACGCCACCGCGCCGGAGGAGGAGCGCGACGCGATCCTGCGGACCCTGCTCGGGTGCGTGGGCGACGGCGTCGAGGTCCTGCCGGGCTTCCGCTGCGACTACGGCAGCCAGATCAGCATCCAGGACGGCACCTTCGTGAACTTCGACTGCGTCATGCTCGACGCCGCGCCGATCGCGCTCGGCGCCCACTGCCAGCTTGGCCCGCGGGTGCAGCTGCTGACCTCCACGCACCCCCTCGACGCGGCGGAGCGCCGCTCGGGCTGGGAGTCCGCGCGGCCCATCAGCCTCGGCGACGACGTCTGGCTCGGCGGCGGCGTGATCGTGTGCCCCGGCGTGAGCATCGGCGAGGCGACCGTGGTCGGCGCCGGGGCGGTCGTCACGCGGGACCTGCCGGCGGGGGTCGTCGCGGTGGGCGTGCCCGCGCGGGTGCAGCGCCGGGTTGCGTCGTGACCGACGACCGGGGCGCTGCCGCCGGCTCACCGGTGCAAGGCGCCGCTGCGGTGACTCTGGCACCGTGCGGCTCCCGTGTCCCACGTCGTGGAGGTTGTCTCGTAGCTTGTAGAACTTGAAGTGGCGGTCCTCCCGCCTCGTCCGCTGCTGTTGGCAGCGTGGCGAGTGCGAAGTCATCCATTCGAGACGAGGAGAACCGCCATGAAGAACGTAGACGACGGGGCTGACGCGATCGGCACCCCGAAGTTCGACGCGCTGCCTGAGCGCGTGCAGGAGGCGCTCGGCGAGCTGGCCGGAGCGGCGAAGGAGGGGCTGCTGGCCTTGAGCGTCGGGGTCGGGCTCGGCGTGCTGAGCGAGTTGATGGCCGAGGAAGTCGACGACGTGGTCGGCCCGAAGGGCCGCCACGACGCCGACCGCGTCGCCGTCCGTCACGGGCATGAGGCCGGGCAGGTCACGCTGGGCGGGCGGCGCGTGCCGGTCGAGCGTCCGCGGGTCCGCGCGATCGACGGCACCGGGGAGGTGACTCTGACGACCTACGCGCACTTCGCCGACCGCGACCCGCTGGCCAAGGTGGTGCTCGAACAGATGCTCGCCGGCGTCTCGACGCGTCGCTTCGCACGCACGCGCGAGCCGGTCGGCAAAGACATCGTCGACCGGGAGCGCTCTGCTTCGAAGTCGGCGGTCAGTCGCGAGTTCGTCGGGCGCACCGGCGAGCACCTTCGATCGCTGATGGCCCGGTCGCTGGCCGACGTCCGCTTGGCGGCGTTGATGCTCGACGGCCTGGAGCTCAAGGGCCGCTGCTGCGTCGTCGCGCTCGGCGTCACGACCGACGGCGTCAAGGTCCCGCTCGGCTTGTGGGACGGCTCGACGGAGAACAGCGCGTCTGCGTCGAGCTGCTCGCGAACCTCGTCGAGCGCGGCCTGGACTGCGACCAGGGCGTGCTCGTGGTCCTCGACGGCGGCAAGGCCCTGCGCGCGGCCGTCGACGCCGTGTTCGCGCCCGTCCCCGTTCAGCGGTGCGTCCGGCACAAGGAACGCAACGTCCTCGATCACCTGCCCGAACGCGACCGGCCCGCCGTCAAACGGCGTCTGCGAGCGGCCTGGAAGCTCGGCGACCATGGGGCCGCGATCGAGCGCCTGGAGGCGCTGGCGGGCGAGCTCGCGCACTCGCCCCCGGCGCGGCCGCCTCGCTGCGCGAGGGCCTCCCGGAGACCGTCACGTTGCAGCGCCTGCGCGTCGATGAGCAGCTTTGGCGCACGCTCTCCTCGACGAACCCGATCGAATCGATGATCGCGATCTGCCGCGCCACCAGCCGCAACGTCAAGCGCTGGCAAAACGGCGACATGTGTCTGCGCTGGACCGCAGCCGGGATGCTCGAAGCCGAAGCCCAGTTCCGCAAGATCATCGGCTACCAGCACCTCGCCGCCCTCGCCCTGGCCGTCGAACGCGACGTCACCGCCCAGCGCGCCCAGGCAAGCCGATCGACCACCTCACCCAGCCCGACAACGACCACGACGACCGAGCCGGCCGCTAGGCTCGCGCCCGTCACCTGATCACCGGACCGCCACCGCAAAGTTCCACGGCGACCGGGACAACCTCAGGCGGCGCTCGACCTGGGTCCAGTCGAAGCGTGCGAGTCGTCTGGCGATCGCGCGCACGACGCGTCCGCCGTCGGGGTGGACTGCGGGCCAGTCGAAGAAGTCGGCCTCCACGACACCGTGCAAGCCAGCCAGGTTGAACTGTTGGCCCTCAAGCAGCGCGCGGACGTCGCTGTTGGGCAGGTCGACGGGCACGCCAGCGACGACGTGCGCGATCAGCTCGGCGGTCAGGACCAGGTAGGTGTGGGTGACGAACAGCGCGTCGGTGGCCTCGAAGTTGGTGCCCAATGCGGCGACGAGCAGGCGCTCCCATAGCTCGCGCTCGAGCTTTACCTCGGGATCGTTGCGGCACGCGCGGTGCAGCTCGTGCAGGTCGGCCAGGTCGAGCTGGAAGCCCGGTGATGTCGCGCCGAGCTTGGCGACGATCTCTTTCGGCTGTCCCGCGTCAAGATCTTCCGCACACCAGTTAGTTGAGGCCCGGCGAGCAGGTAGGCCGGGCGCTCAGTCAGTTCGGGTCGTGAGCCGTAGGCGAGCGGGCCGGGCTGGGTGAGCGCCCGCGCGTT
>JAABUN010001742.1_pt1 | contig 44734 bp, 43 predicted proteins | sample 5559311 | NCBI WGS metagenome assembly JAABUN01 (sample SAMN10711877, study PRJNA513370) | rock metagenome | isolation source: Antarctica rocks | place: Antarctica: Victoria Land, Siegfried Peak sud
CGCGAAGGGCCACCACAGGGTGATCATCGCCGCCGGTCGGGTCGGCATCGTCGCCTCCTCCTGCACGAGTGGCGACGAGCATACCCTATCGCTCTACCAGCCCCAAAAGGCCAAAGTCGAGCTCAGGCGTAAGGCGTAAGGCGTAAGGCGGTAGCGGGGGGTCGTCGGTCGTCGGTCGTCAGAGACGGGGGTGGGGGTCAGTGGTCGGGGGGGTGCGGGGCGGGGGTGATGAAGCCGCGTTCGGTGGCGATGCGGAGGGCGCGGGCCAGGGCGTCGGGGCCAACGGTGCTGCCTTCCGTGAGGCCATTGAAGCCGCTGACCCGGCGTGTGCCACCGAACGCGACGAGGGGCACATCCTTGCGGTCCCCCGGCTCGAAGCGGACGGCGGTGCCGGCGGGGATGTCGAGGCGCATCCCGAAGGTGGCGGCGCGGTCGAAGTGCAACGCCCGGTTGACCTCGAAGAAATGGAAGTGCGACCCGACCTGGATCGCCCGGTCGCCGGTATTCGCCACGCGCACCGTCGCCACCGCCCGTCCGGCATTGATCTCGATCGGCCCCTCGGCCAGCAGGTAGGGGTCGGCGCTGTGGGGCATACGAGTCCTCGGGAGAGTCGGCAGTCGACGGTCGTCGGTCGTCAGTGGAGGTCCGCCACACGGCGTAGCGCCGGTACGCCCCCAAGTGGCCACTGACGACCGACGACCGCCGACTGCCGACTCCTCGCTACACGATCGGATCATGGCAGGAGATCAGCTTCGTGCCATCGGGGAAGGTCGCCTCGACCTGGACGAGGGGGATGAGTTCGGGAACGCCTTCCATCACATCTTCGCGCACCAGCACTTGACGCCCGAGCGACATGACCTCGGTGAGCAATCTGCCATCGCGCGCCCCTTCGAGCAGCGCCTCGGTGATCAGCGCGGTCGCCTCGGGCACATTGAGTTTCAGCCCGCGCGCGCGCCGCTTGCGGGCCAGATCCGCCGCGACGTAGATCAGCAGTTTCTCCGACTCGCGCGGGGTGAGCCACATCGGGAATATCCTCCGCCATGGATGAGGGGACACCGCCGCGCCCAGTGCGGTCGTATACCGGGGCTTCCTGCACAATTCGGCGCGAATAGAGGCGGGAGGCGGCGTCCTTGGCGACGGCAGAATCATAAAACCACGGAGGCGATTGTGCAAGTCGCATCCTGAAGGTCCTTAGGGGCCGCGTCGGTTGGCGCGGAATGCCATGAGTGCAGGCGACGTTGGCATCAGCGGGGCACCACGGCGATGGTGCGCGATCGTGCGCGATAACGCGACGTACAGAGGAGGATTTCGTGAAGGCGACCTGGAACGGCATGACGCTGGCGGAGAGCGACGATACGGTCGTGGTCGAGGGGAATCACTATTTCCCGGCCGAGGCGATCAACCGCGACTATTTCAAGGACAGTGCCACCCACACCACCTGCCCCTGGAAGGGCCTGGCGAGCTACTACACCGTCGAGGTGGACGGCCAGACCAACAAGGACGCCGCCTGGTACTACCCCGAGCCGAAGGATGCGGCGAAGAATATCACGGGGCGCGTGGCGTTCTGGCGTGGGGTGACGGTGGGGGAGTCGTAAGGCGTAAGGCGTAAGACGTAAGAGGGGTCCACCACTGGCTGCAGAGCCGCTGGTGGACCCCTCTTTTCTTACGCCTTACGCCTTACGCCTTACGTCTTACGACTCGTACTGCCCAAACACGGCGCGGAGGGTGTTGCAGACTTCGCCGACCGTTGCGCCGACGCGCAGGGCCGCTTTCATCGGGTAGAGCAGGTTGTCGGTGCCGGTCGCTGCCTCGCGCAGAGTGGCGAGGGTAGCGGCGACGGCGGCGAGATCGCGGCTGGCTTTGAAATCGGCGAGCTGACGGAGTTGGCCCGTCACCGCCTCCTCGTTGTGGCGGAAGACCGGGGTGACTTCGGCCTCGCGCTCGACGTACTTGTTGACGCCGACGATGACGCGCTCGCCGCTCGCCAAGGCGCCCTCGTGCTGCCAGGCTTGCTCCGCGATCGCATCCTGCACGTAGCCCTGCTCCACCGCCGCGACCGCGCCGCCGCGCGCCGCGACCTCGGCCATGATCGCCTCGGCTTTCGCCTGGACTTCGTCGGTCAGCGCCTCGACGAACCAGGAGCCGGCCAGCGGATCGGCGGTGTCGGCCGCCCCGCTCTCCTCGGCCAAAATCTGCTGCGTGCGCAAGGCCAGGATCGCCGCCTGCTCGGTCGGCAGCCCCAACGCCTCGTCGTAGCCATTGGTGTGCAGGCTTTGCGTCCCGCCGAGTACAGCGGCGAGGCCCTGCAGGGTGGTGCGCACGACGTTGTTGAGCGGCTGCTGCGCCGTGAGCGATGAACCGGCCGTCTGGGTGTGGAAGCGCAGAGTCAGCGAGCGGGGATCGCGCGCGCCGAAACGGTCGCGCATGATCGTCGCCCACATGCGCCGCGCGGCCCGATATTTGGCGACTTCCTGGAAGAGATTGTTGTGCCCGTTGAAGAAGAAGGCGAGGCGCGGGGCGAAGTCGTCGATCGCCAGCCCCGCCGTCAGCGCCGCCTCGACATAGGCGACGCCGTTCGCCAGGGTGAAGGCGATCTCCTGGGCCGCCGATGAACCCGCCTCGCGGATGTGGTAGCCGCTAATCGAGATCGTGTTCCACTTCGGCAGTTCGCGGGCGCAGTAGGCGAACGTGTCGGTGATCAGGCGCATGGAGGGACGTGGCGGGAAGATGTAGGTGCCGCGCGCGATATATTCCTTCAGGATGTCGTTCTGGATCGTCCCGCCGAGTTGCCGCACGTCGGCCCCCTGCTCCTCGGCGACGAGCTGATAGAGCAGCAGGAGGGCCGACGCGGGGGCGTTGATCGTCATCGAGGTGGTGACCGCCTGGAGGGGGATGCTGTCGAAAAGCCACCGCATGTCATCGAGCGAGCTGATCGGCACACCGACGCGCCCGACCTCGCCGAACGCCTCGGGCGCATCGGAGTCGTAGCCGATCTGCGTCGGCAGATCGAACGCGACCGAGAGGCCGGTCTGTCCGCGCTCCAGCAGGAAGCGATAGCGGCGATTGCTCTCGGCGGCGGAGGAGAACCCGGCGTACTGGCGCATTGTCCAGCGTCGCCCGCGATACATGTTCGGGTAGATGCCGCGCGTGTAGGGAAATTCGCCGGGCGCGGGGAGGTCGTGGTCGCCCTGCCAGTCCTCGGCCCCGTAGACGGGCTTGATCGCGATGCCCGAATCGGTGACGACGGGCGGCGGGGTCTGCGGTCGCGCCTTGGTGTCGGTCATGACGCCTCACTCCTCCGCGCGTGCCGGGGGGGCCACGCGCCGTGCCGGTATCGCCCGTCCCACGCGCGACGACTCGGTAAGAGTATAGCGCGGCGCTGAAAGGGGGGGCAATCGGGGGCGGGGGATGGGGGGCAGAGGTTCCGAGCGATTTGCAGCGGCGATGGTGGCGCAGGCAGGCGCGGATGCTTCGCGGCGGCTCAGCATGACAATCCCATACGTGTGTGGCCGACCACCGGCGTTCAGGGTGGCCGCTACATGTGCGGGGGGGCGGCCACAACCGGAGTTGTCATGCTGAGCCGCCGCGAAGCATCCGCGCCCGCAGCCCCGAGGAGGCCCGCAGCCCGAATAGGGCCCGCAGCCTCCCCTCGACCGGACGGGTAGCTGATCGTCGGCGCGCACGGTACACTTCGCTGGCGCTGCGAAGGATGGCGGAAGGGGGCCGGAGACAAGGGTTCCGGCGGGAAGGGCGAGGACGTTCGGCGTGTCGAGTACCCCCTATCGGATCGCGTTCCTGACCGATATTCACGGCAATATGCACGGACTCGCGGCGGTCTTGGCCGACATACGCCGCGAGAGGCCCGATCTCGTCCTGGTGGGCGGCGACCTGACGTACAAGTTCCCCTATCCGCGCGAGACGCTGGAACTCCTCGCCACGATCGCGCATCAGGGAGTGGCGGGCAATACCGATCGCTATGTCACTGCCTGGGCCGAGCCGGGTGCCTGGCCGGTCTGGTTGCCCGAATCGGGCGCGGCGCACGCGCGCTGGACACGGGAGCGGATCGGCGCGACCTGGGCCGAGTGGATCGACGATCTGCCGCTGGAGGTGTCCCTGAATGTCGCCGGGGCGGCGGGCGGGGCGGGGGAAGTGTTGCTGACGCACGGTGTGCCGGGCAATCCGTTCATCGGGATCCACCACGCACCCGGTCCGGAGAATGTGCATCCGCAGTGGGCGATGCCCGACGCCACCCTGGAGCGCCATCTGGCCGGGGTCGGCGCGCGGCTCATCCTCGTCGGCCACACGCATGTGCCGCTGGTGCGCCGCTGGCGCGACAGCCTGATCGTCAATCCGGGCGCGGTCGCGCATTCCTGGCACCCCACGCCGGACCCGCATCTCGCGCGCTACGCCCTGCTCACCTACCGGCCCGGCCAGGGCTGGCAGTGCGCGCTGCGGGCCGTCCCCTACGACAATGCCGCCGCGATCCGGGGCCTGCGCGAGATCGAGGCGCACAACCCGCTGGCCGAGCGGATCGCCGCCCTAATCGCGCCGCCGGGCCATTCCGGCGGCGCGGTCGCCGAGCGGGCATGATGCGCGACACCGACCCAGTGTCGCCCGTTAGCGGTGCGCCGCAGCATCGCCTCTACCTCGTCTCGACCCCGATCGGCAATCTGGAGGACATCACCCTCCGGGCCTTGCGCCTCCTGCGCGAGGTCCGCCTGATCGTCGCGGAGGACACGCGGCACACCCGCACCCTCCTGCAACATCACGGTATCGCGACGCCGCTCCTCAGCTACCACGAACACAACAAGCACGGTCGGCTCGACCAGATCGTCGCGGCGCTCGCGGCGGGGGATGTGGCGTTGGTCAGCGACGCCGGTACGCCCGGACTGGCCGATCCCGGCTACGAACTGGTGCGCGAGGTGCAGCGCCGTGGCGGGCGGGTCGTGCCGGTGCCGGGGGCGTCGGCGCTGCTGGCTGCGGTGGTCGCCTCCGGGCTCGTCCCCGGGCCGTTCACCTTCGTCGGATTCCCACCGCACGCGGCGGGCGAGCGGCAGACGGCGTTCATCCGGCTCGCCCTCTCGACCATCCCGACGGTGCTCTACGAGGCCCCGCACCGGCTGATCGCCACCCTGGAAGGGCTGCTCACGGCCTGTGGCGCGCGAGAGATCGTCGTCGCCCGCGAGTTGACCAAGTTGTACGAGGAGATCCGGCGCGAGCCGCTCGACGCGGCGCTCGCCCACTTCCGTGCCACACCGCCACGAGGCGAGTTCGTGCTGATCGTGGCCGGTCGCCCGCCCGACGATGCGGCGGACGACAGCGCCACCGGCGAGCTGACCTTGCGCCGCCTCCTGGCAGCGGGACTGCCCCCGACCGCCGCCGCCAAAGAGGCCGCGCGCCTCAGCGGGATGCCGCGCGCCGAACTCTACGCGCTGGCGTTGCGCCTGAAAGAGTCCGCGCGCGGTCGCGCGACCTGATCCGACGTTACCGAGGCTCGCCGGGCTAGCCCGTATCGGAGCGCCCCCTGCTCACCGTGTATATCGACACCGATCGCCAAATTGCCCGCACCGCACCGCTCATGGCAGTCCGCCCATTCCAGTGGAACGCACCTTGCGGGGAGCGCAGGGGCGAAGTGTAACGTATTGGCATGACCCGATGCTGATCGGGGGCCTGTAGTGTGCGGGCGATGGGCGAATGTTTGCGCCCATCGATCGAAACGGCGGAATGCGCCGATTGACGTGCCGCTCAACAGCTTCTGCCATAGGTGAGGGGGCGAAGCCGAGCGATGGGCGCTCGGAACAGGCGAGATTCCGTCGCGGGAGTCTGCTCTTGCACCGACAAACCGACGCTGCTAAAGTTGCCTTGTGCCGGGAAACATCCTCGCCGCCGCTTGCATATCGCGGCGGGCGGCGAGCGAAGGAATGAACGGCCAGATGGACACCCCCACCAATTCCACAGACAAGCACCGCCCTCCCGATCACGCGCCCACGCCGCGACTCTCGCGCGCCGTGAGTGGCACGCGCGGCCTCAGCGTTGCCGACACCCCTGCGGCAGCTCCCCTGGCACATCGGTTGCCATTGACACACCTCCGATACCAGCGTCGGCAGACGGAGGCCCCTCGATGATCCGCGAACAGCGCTTCTTCCAGTGGTGGCGACGCCCCCCGAGCGCCCCACCGATGCTCGATGACGCCTACATGCTCTCGCGCGAGATCACGCGCACGGCCTCGAAGAGCTTTTACCTGAGTACCATGCTCCTACCACGCCCGAAGCAGCGGGCGATCCAGGCGTTGTACGCCTTCCTGCGTACCACCGACAACATCGTCGACGACGGTGGCCCTGGCGCGACGTTGGCGGCGCTGGAAAGCTGGCGGATACGCTCACGGCGACCGACCGGCGAGCAGGATCACCCGGTGCTGCTCGCCTGGTCAGACGCGCGGGCGCGTTACGGCGTGCCGCAATCGCTGGCGGAGGAGCTGATCGACGGGGTGGCGATGGACCTGACCATCAGCCGCTATCGCGACTTCGCCACGCTGGAGCGCTATTGCTACTGCGTCGCCTCAACCGTGGGCTTGATGAGCACCTATATCATCGGCTGCGTGGACAATCGTCCCGACACGCTCGCCGAGGCGATCCCCTTCGCCGCGCGCCTCGGCTTGGCGATGCAACTGACCAATATCCTGCGCGATGTCGGTGAGGACGCCCGCGCGGGGCGGATCTACCTGCCGCAAGACGATCTGGCGGCGGCGGGCTACAGCGAGGAAGAGTTGCTGGCCGGGGCGATCACACCGGCCTTCCGACGCCTGCTGGCGGAGCAGATCGCGCGTGCGGAAGCCCTCTACGACGCCAGCCTGCCGGGGATCGCCCTGCTCCATCCCGAGAGCCGCTTCGCCGTTTCCGCCGCCGCCGCGACCTATCGCGGGATCCTGCCCAAAATCATCGCCAACGACTACGACGTCTTCACGCGCCGCGCCTGTCTCACGCTCCGCGAGAAGCTGATCCTGCTCCCGCGCGTGCAACAGCGCGCGAAACGGGCCTAAAGGGGGGCGATGCGCGGCGAATACTTCCTCCTCCTGGCCCTGTCGCTCGGCGCAGTCATCGTCCTCGACCGCGTAGCGCGACTCGGCGTTTTCCGCCAGTGGCGACGCCTGCTGATCGCCCTCGTGCCGACCGCAGCCGTGATCCTGGCCTGGGATCTTCTCGGGGTGCTGCGTTGGGGCTGGTCCTCGAACCACGCGGTGCTGCTCGGGCCATACGGGTTCGGCGGGCGCGTGCCGCTGGAAGAGTTTCTGTTCCCGGTCGTCGTCGCCGCCTGCGCGCTGACCCTCTGGGAGTTGATCGGGACGCGCCTTCGCCGCCGCGCCGACGGGCCGACCGGGCAACGCGACGCCGACATGGCGCGATGATCCGCTGGGAATATCTGCTGTCCGGCCTGGTCGCCTGCGCGGCGGTCGCCGCGCTCGATCGAGCGCTCGACACCCGCCTCGCGCGCACCCGGCGCTTCTGGCTCTATCTGGGGATCATGCTCCTGTGCCAGCTCGCCTTCGACGGCTACCTGACCGCGCGCCCGGTGACCATCTACGATCCCTGCTGCCACCTCGGGCCGCGCCTGCCGCTGGTGAACATGCCGATCGAGGACCTGCCTTTCGGGGTCGCTCTGGTGGGATTGGCGGCGGTCCTCTGGGAATGGGCGGGGCGATTCACCTTTGCGACAAACCCTCGACGGGAGGGCCGGTGAACACCTGGACGCGGCGATTGATGGCGATCACGATGGGGTTCTTGTGCCGACGTTGACGCCGCGCGAGGCGCTGAAAGTCTCGCGACCGCTCTCCTGGTTCAACACCGCCTTCGGCTACGCCGCCGGTGCTTTCGTCGCGGGCGGCGATCTGCGCTCGCCGCGCAATCTCCTGGCGCTGGCGTACTTCACCCTGCCGTACAACCTGACGCTGTACGGCATCAACGACATCTGCGACTACCCCTCGGATCGCCTCAACCCGCGCAAGAATTCGGTCGAGGGGGGGCTCCTGCCGCCCGAGACTCATCGCCTGATGCTGGCGTTGATCGCCGCGCTGAACGCCCCGACCCTGCCGCCATTGCTGGCGCAGGGCGATCGGCGCGCGAACGCGATCCTGGCCTTCCTGCTGGCGACCACGGTGGCCTACAGCACGCCCCCACGCCTGAAGGAAGTCGCCGGGGTGGACTCGTTCATCTCGGCGACGCATTACGTGACGCCGTTCGTCTATGGCCTCGCCTTCAATCGGGCGACGACCTATCCAGTGCGCGAGATCGCCGCGTTCGTGGCCTGGTGCATGGCGTCCCAATCGTTCGGCGCGATCCAGGATGTGGCATTCGATCGGGCGGTCGGTTCCGGCTCGATCGCCACCGCGATCGGCCCGCGCAACACCGCGCTGTGCGCCACCGCGCTCTACCTGCTCACGGTCGCGCTGGTCCTCAGCGGGGCCGAAGGAGGGCGCGGCAAGCGGCGCGCGGGGGCGCTGGCGCTGCTCCCCTACGCGGTGAACAGCGCCCTCTTCCTGCGCGACCCGCGCCCGGAGCGGGCCAATCGGCACTGGCGCGCGTTCCTCGGCCTGAATCTCTGGGCGGGCGCGGCGTTCACGATCATCCTGATCTGGGGCAGGACCAGGTACAAGCCATTCGGCTGACCGCGACCGGGCGCGGTGGACACAAGCTACTCGCAGACATACGCGATATGAAAGGGCCAACATGAGCGACATCATCGTGATCGGGTCGGGCTTCGCGGGATTGGCGACGGCCATCCGACTCCAGGCCAAGGGACACCGCGTGCGGATCGTGGAGAAGCGCGAGAAAGTCGGCGGGCGGGCCTACCAGTTGATCGACCGGGACTACGTCTTCGACATGGGCCCTTCGCTGATCACCGCCCCCGACCTGATCGAGGACGTCTTCGCCTCGGCGGGGCGCACGACGGCGGATTACGTCAACATCGTGCCGCTCGACCCCTATTACCGCCTCTACTTCGATGATGGGCGATTCTTCGACTATACCGGCGATCAGGCCCGGATGGAGGCCGAGATCGCCAGGTTCAACCCCGCCGACGTGGAGGGGTATCGCCGCTTCATGGTCGGCGTCCAGGAGATCTACGAGCGGGCCTTCGCCGACTTGGCACATCAACCCTTCCTGCGGCGCGCGGACTTCGCGCGGATTCTGCCGGAATTGGTGCGCCTGAAGGCGATCCGCTCGGTCTACTCCTACGTCGCCTCCTACATCAGCGACCCGCACCTGCGGATGGTCTTCTCTTTCCACCCCCTCTTCCTGGGCGGCAACCCGTTCACCGCGTCGTCGATCTATGCGATCATCCCCTATCTCGAACGGCTGGGCGGCGTCCACTTCGCGATGGGCGGGATGTACTCGCTGGTCGAGGGATTCGCGCGCCTCTTCGCCGAGTTGGGCGGCGAGATCATCACCGACGCCGAGGTGGCCGAGATCACGGTGGTGGAGGGCCGCGCGCGCGGCGTGCGGACGCGCGACGGGCGCAGCCTGACCGCCGACATCATCGTCTCGAACGCCGACGTGGCGACGACCTACAAGGATATGATCGCGCCGGAATGGCGGCGGCGCTGGACCGATCACCGGATCGGGCGGATGAACTACTCGATGAGCAGCTTCCTCCTCTACCTCGGACTCGATCGCCATTATGACAAGTTCAAGCACCACACTATCCTGATCGGCGACCGCTACAAGGGGCTGGTCAACGACATCTTCGGCGGTCGGATGGCCGACGACTTCTCGATTTACCTCCACGCCCCGACGATGACCGATCCCTCGATGGCCCCGCGCGGCCACGAGAGCGTCTACCTCCTGGTGCCGGTGCCGCACCTCGGCAGCGTCGAGGTCGATTGGCAGCGGGACGGCGACCGCTTCCGCGACCGCATCGTCCATTATCTGGAGCACGACTTCGGCCTGAAGGATTTCGCGCAGAGCATCGTGGTCGAACACCGCTTCACCCCGCTCGACTTCGAGCGCGAGCTGGGCGCGTACCTGGGGACCGGCTGGCAAATGGAGCCGACCCTTTTCCAGTCGGCCTATTTCCGCCCGCACAACCGCTCGGAGGATGTGCGCGGCCTCTACATCGCCGGGGCGGGCACCCACCCCGGCGCGGGGCTGCCGGGCGTCCTCCTCTCGGCGGAGATCACATCTGGCCTGATCGAGCGCGACGGGCCTTGCCACCGCCAGCGGGGAAGAGGCGAGGCAGGCGGCGGACTGAGCGCGGCGGGCGCGGTGGGGAGAGGGAGTTGATGCGTTTCGGGCTCCAGATCGAGACGTACCAGCCTGGCGAGGCGGGCAACGAGTTCGACACGATGCTCGCCGTCGCCCGCCTCGCGGAGGAGGTGGGCTTCACGTCGGTCTGGTACGAGGATCACTTCATGTGGCGCGACGACGCGCGGCCTGAAACGCCGTCGCCGCAACTCGAATGCCTGATGACCCTCGCGGCGCTGGCGAGTGCCACCACGCGGATCGAGTTAGGGATGCTGGTCCTCGGCGTTCCCTACCGCAACCCGGCGCTCGTGGCGAAGATGTGCGCCACGCTCGACGTCATCAGTCACGGGCGGGCGATCGTCGGCCTGGGTGCGGCCTGGCATGAGCAGGAGTTCGACGCGTTTGGGTGGCCCTTCGGCACGGTCGGCGAGCGAATGGAGCGTTTGGAGGAGGCGGTCCAGATCATCGACCGGATGCTGACCACCCGCCCCGCCTCTTTCGCGGGTAAGCACTACCGGATCGACCGCACGCTGAATGATCCGCCATCGGTACGCCAGCCGCGACCGCCGATCCTGATCGCCGGGAACGGCGAGCGGCGCACCCTGCGCCTGGTCGCGCGTTATGCGGATATGTGCAATGTCTACGGCTCCGTGGACGAGGTGCGACGCAAGTTCGCGATCCTGCGGGAACACTGCGCCACCGAGGGACGGCCCTACGAGGCGGTGACGCGCACGATCAATTACTGGTGCCTGCTGGCGGGCGATGAAGGGGAGCGGCGGACCAAAGCGGCGCGTTTCCCCGAGGCCGCGATCGAAACGCCCGACGAGATGATCGCGGCGCTGCGCGAGTACGCCGAGGCCGGGACGCAGTACACTATCGTCAAGATTCTCGACGCGGGCGATCTGGAGCCAGTGCGCGCGTTCGCCCGGACGGTACTGCCCGCCTTCGGTTGACACCGCTGACACCACTGACACCGCCCCGAGCCGGGCGCGAGATGAGGGAAACGTCCATGCCGTTCAATTGGGTGCCGAATCAAGCCGCAGAGGTGTACTCGGTGGATGGACACCTGATCGGCAAGGTCGGCGAGGGCTGGGCGAGCGAGTATGCCAGCAGCAAGACGCTCGCGCGCTCGGTGAAAGAGGCCGGGGTCGGCTATTTCCGCCTCACTGGCTTCAAGGGCGGCGACCTCTACGTGCCGCTCGACGCGCTCAGCGATTACAGCGATGAGCGGGTCAAGCTGCGGTTCACGAAGAAGCAGATCGCCAAGCAGGGCTGGGGCCAACGCCCGGCGGAGTTACCGCGCGAGTAGCTGGGAGAACCCACCTTCGGTATCCCTGCGGCTCGCCACGCCCGCGAGACGCCCGGATCGATCGCCAGTGCCGAGAGCGACTCGTCGCTGCCACGAGGCGAGGCGCGCGATCTCCGTCCCGACTGCCGACCAAGCGGGGCCGGGAGGAGCGGCGGGGGTATGACTGCGACCGCTACCGGACCCGCCACTTCATCAAGAACTCCCACTGCACGCTCAAGCAGTTCTGGGAGATGGCCAGACGCGCGCGACTTCCTCACGGGTGTCTCCACAGGCGCGACGGCGATCCTGCCCAACTGAACACACGACCCGGATGAGCCCGACTAGCTCGTCGGTATCAGGTCGAGCGCTATTGCATTAACCCGGCGATGAGCAGGTCAACCAGGCGACGGGCGTCGTAGCGGGGGTCGTTGTCGGCACCGACGCAGAGGTTGCCGACGCCGCGCAGCAGCGCGCGGGCATCCATGCCGGGGCGGATCTCGCCGGACTGCGCTGCGGCGTCGAGCAATTGCGCGCACACGGGCACGAGGCGGTCGAGGAAGTAGGCGTGCAGCGCGTCAAAGCCGGCGTCGCCGGACTGCAATACGGCGGCGAGCCCGTGCTTGGTAGCCAGGAAATCGACGAAGAGGTTGATCCATTGCCCGAGGGCGGCGTGGGGCGTCGGGCTGCTCGCCAGCAGGGCCGGGCCGGCCTCGGCGCAGGCCTCTACTTGGTGCCGATAGACGGCGATGATCAGATCCGCGCGCGTCGGGAAGTGGCGGTAGATCGTGCCCATCCCGACGCCGGCCTTGGCCGCGATGTCGCGCACCGGCACTTCGACACCGGACGTGACGAAGAGTGCGGCGGCGGCGTCGAGCAGCGTCTGCTCGTTCCGCCGGGCGTCGGCCCGTTTACGCGGGGCCGTTAGCTCCGCTCGCCCGTCAATGTCGGCCACTGCGCCGTCCCCTCCGCCACGTCGCTTGACAAACGGAGCAATGCTCCGTATATTTAGTGGAGCGACGTTCCGCCTGCTAACGATACCAGAGCAGGGCGCTGCGGGCACGCTTCGCCCATAGTTGCGGGCGGGGTTCACCACAATGGAGGATTATGATGCAGGACACACCCGTCGCCCTGGTCACCGGGGCCAACAAAGGAATCGGTCTGCACATCGCGAAAGATCTCGCGGCGCACGGCTTCACCGTACTCGTCGGGTCGCGCAACCTCGAGCACGGGGAAACAGCCGCGACGAGCGTCGGCGCGAAGGCCCGCGCCGTCGAACTCGATGTCACGGATCAGGCCTCCATCGCCGCCGCAGCGGAGCGCATTCGCAGCGAGTTCGGTCGCCTCGACGTACTCGTGAACAATGCGGGCATCTCGCGAAAGCCGGGCCTACCGCCCGAGGAACTCGCGGGGTTGAACACTCCAAGTGTCGGGTCGCTCGACAACATGCGCGCGGTCTTCGAGACGAATGTGTTCGGTGTCATGGCTGTCACGCAGGCGATGCTACCGCTCCTGCGTGAAGCGTCGGCGGGACGCATCGTCAACATGGGGAGTTCTTCCGGCTCGCTGACGCTGAATTCAGACCCGACCTATCCGCATCGCGCGGTGTTCGGCACCGCCTACAGCCCGTCGAAGGCAGCCTTGCACGCGATCACGCTCGCCTTCGCCATTGAACTCGAGTCGACCAACATCAAGGTCAACGCCGCGTGCCCCGGTTTCACCGCTACGGCCCTCAACAACTTCGCGGGCACGCGCACCGTCGAACAGGGCGCACACGAAGCCGTCCGCCTCGCGCTCATCGGTGCAGACGGTCCGACGGGCACGTTCTCAGGCGAGGACGGCCTGGTCGCGTGGTGATGCAGTCTCGAGCGCCTGCGCGCGATCGAGAGGGCTCATGGGGTCCGGCACTCTGGACCGCCTGCACGCGCAGCTCGCCGTCACGGACACCGTGCTGCCTGCCGATGTGCTCGATGCGATCGACGCGATCATCGTCCCCGGCAGCGACCTCGCCGCACACGAGAAGAACGATACGCCGCCCGCCCTCCTCGACCCGTCACCGCGACGCCGCTGACGACTTCGGCACATGTCCGCCCCGCTCGTCACCATATCCAATGCACCACAGCATGCGCGAAAGGGAGATCGTTCCATGAGCAAGCCAAACACAGTAACTGCAGATGAGATCGTCGGCACGCCTACTCCTGTCGTCTCCATACGTCCGGTGGTGCTGTCAGCGCCGGGCCGTGGCGAGGATTTGCAGGTACGCGTGTCGGCCCCCGCGACCGGGCGCGAACTGCCGCTCATTGTTTTTTCGCACGGCTTCGGCGGGTCACTGGACGGGTACGCCCCGCTCGTCGACTTCTGGGCTGCTCGCGGCTTCGTGGTCATCCAGCCCACCCATCTCGACTCGAGGACGCTGAACATCACGCCTGACGATCCCCGTTCCCCGGAGATCTGGCGTTTCCGAGTCGAGGACTTGAAGCGCATCCTCAACCAGCTGGATCGCATCGAAGCTGCCGTTCCCGGTCTCGATGGGCGCCTCGATCGAAGTCGCATCGCTGCGGTTGGACATTCTTGGGGTGGCCAGACGGCGAGCACGCTGCTGGGCGCGCGCGTCCTCGATTCCGACGGCGTACCGGGGGAGGACATGTCCGACTCGCGGATCAAAGCGGGTGTGTTGCTTTCCACGACGGGCAAGGGCGGGGCTGATCTGAGTCCGTTCGCAGCCGAACACTTTCCGTTCATGAGCCCGAGCTTCGCGGATATGAGCACACCTGCCCTCGTGGTCGCGGGGGATCGGGACCAGTCTGCCCTGACCTTTCGGGGGCCGGACTGGTTCACGGACCCGTACTTCCTGAGCCCGGGACCGAAGAGCCTCCTGACCCTGTTCGGGGCAGAACACTCGCTTGGCGGGATTTCCGGGTATATCGTCACGGAAACAACGGACGAGAACCCCGAACGAGTCGCCCTGATCCAGCGGCTGACCTGGGCCTACCTCCGCACCGCGCTCTACCCCGAAGACGCCGCCTGGCCCGCAGCGCGTGCCGCGTTGATGGACGCGCCCAATCCACTGGGCCGAATCGAATCCAAATGAAGCGCTGAGAAGCGCACTCCACGCGGCGAGGCACCCCGTCGATACCGTCGGGACGGGTCTCACGTGGCGACAACGTCGGGAAGACGATCAACGGACGGCAACGAAAGGACCAACCGCCCCATGTCGCACACAACCCGGCCCCGTTTCGGGATCATGACCGCCCCGCAGCACGTCGACTACCACGACGTGCTGCGGGTCTGGCGAGAGGCGGACGCCATTCCAGAGATCGAGCACGCGTGGCTGTTCGACCACCTCATGCCGATCGGCGGCGACCCGCACGGGCCGATCCACGAAGGCTGGACGCTGCTCGCGGCCCTCGCCGCACAGACCGAACGACTGCGCCTCGGCCTGCTCGTGACCAGCAACCGCTTCCGACCGCCCGCGATGCTGGCGAAGATCGCGGCGACCGTCGACATCGTCTCCAACGGGCGGCTCGAGTTCGGCATCGGCGCAGGCTCAAGACCCAGTCACCCTGTAGCCCGGCGCGAGTACGAGGCACACGGCCTGCCCTACCATGATGCCGCTCACGCGGTGGGGAGCCTCGCCGAGGCCTGCACGATCATCCGGCGATTGTGGACCGAGGACGAACCGTTCGATTTCCACGGCAACTACCACGATCTCACCGGGGCGTTCTGCAACCCCAAACCCGTCCAGCGCCCCCGTCCGCCGATCCTGATCGGCGGACGGTCCGCCGCGACGCTGCGCGTGGTCGCCGCACACGCCGACCTGTGGAATATCCCCGGCGGCGACATCGCCGACGCCGTCCGCCGCGGCGCACTGCTGGACCGCTTCTGCGCCGAGATCGGTCGCGACCCCGCCTCGATCACCCGCTCGATCGTCCTGCCGCTCTCCTACGACCGGCCCGGCACCACTCGGGAGGCGATCGGCGAAGCGATCGACGCCGGCTTCCGGCACATCGTCTTAGGACTTCCCTCGCCCTACCCCGCCAACGTCGCACGGTGGGTCGCCGATGAGATCATCACCACATCGGCCTCGTATTAGATTCCGGCGCGCACGACAGCGCAGAGCCAGGATACCAGCGCTTCGATGTCGCCGAGGTGGCCAGTCTCGAAGGGGCTGTGGGTGTAGCGGGCGGGGAAGGCGACCAGGGCGCTGGGGATGTCGGCTTTCATCAGCGCACCGCCATCGCTGCCGAACGAGCCGAAGATGGCGTGTTGGATGGGGATGTTGGCATCTGCGGCGACCGCTTCGAGGCGCGCGGTCAGCGCGTGACCGTAGTGGACCAACGCATCTTTGTGGACGAGGATCGGCCCGCCGCCGAGGCGCACGGGCATCGCGCGCTGGTCGAGGGTCGGGATGTCGCCCGCCATGCCGATCTCGACGGCGATGGCGGCGGCGAAATCGCCGTCGTGGGCGGCCAGCGCGAACGCGCCGACGAGGCCGATCTCCTCTTGCACCGTGCAGGCCAGGGTCAGATCGCAGCGCCGCTCCGCCAGGGGGACGCGGCGCAGAACCTCGGTGATCACGGCCAGCGGCACCCGATCGTCGAGCGCCTTGCCGACGACATGCTCGCCGAAGCGCTCGGTCGGGCTGTCCCAGATCACGCGCGTCCCCGGCGTCACGCCGCGCGCCAGGAGCTCGTCGCGGCCCAGGCCGGTATCGACCCAGAAGTCATTCCAGGTCAGTTCCTTCGGGTTGTTGTCCAGATTCTGGCTCGCTAGGTGGCCGGTCGCGGCGGCGATCACCCCGCGGATCGGCCCCGAGCGGGCGAGTACGCGCACGCGCTGGCCGACCGTGAACCAGTTGCGGATGTCGGTCGTGCGGAGCCAGGACTGCCCGTTGGCGAGCCAGAGGAAGCCGCCCGGATCGAGCGAGCGCACGAGGTAGGCGAGTTCGTCGGCGTGGGCGACGAGCAGCAGGCGCGGGCCTGCGCCGCCTGCCCACGCGACGACGTTGCCGATGCGCGTACGCTCGACGGTCGCGCCCAACTCGCGCCAGAGCGGTTCGATATGGTCGAGGACCGCGCCCTCCTGCCCGATCGGGCCGGGAAGTTCGGTCAGTTCCTTGATGAAGTCGAACACGGTGCCTCCGGGTGGCTGACATGCATGGGGCGACGAACGCCCCGATTCGCCGCGCGCATCACGCAGGTTCGGGCCGACGATACTCCTCCGTCTCCGTTTTGTAGGGCACGAAGCCGCGCGCCAGATAGTTCGCGAGGGCGTGCGGGCCATCGAGCGTGCAGGTGTGCAGCCAGACGGACGAGGTACCGTCGGCGAAGGCACGCGCCACGCCGACGGAGAGGAGATGCTTGCCGAGTCCGCGCCCGTGAAACGCCGGGAAGAGGCCGAGGTAGGCGAGCTCGGTCCCCACCTCCGCCTCTTCGTCAGACGCGGTGTTCAACTCCACGTAGCCAGCCGGGGTGCCACGCACGTACAACGGCAGCAAGGTCACGCTCGGTCGCGACAGGTATTCGTGCAGCCGCTCGTCCGACCAATCGCGGCGCTCGGTCCAGTCGTACTCCCGACCGACCGTGCCGTAGAGGAAGCGATAGAACGCGGGCAGCGGCTCGTGCGCCTCCAACAGCAGGAGGTCGGGGTCGTCGAGCAGCACCGGGCGGAAAGCGTCGCGGGAGGGGAGGTGCAGGTAGGTTGTCGTCACCATGGTTGGGGCGGCGGATGTGTCGCTCACAGGTTTCTTCTCCGAGCGAATGTCAGCCCGCTTTGTCGTTCGGCACGCCCGATTGCCGCGAGTAGTCGCGGACAAGCATACCGGTAGTGGGGCGCATCCCTAGCCGCACGTAGAACGGCTGTACGTCGGGGTCACAGAGCAGATCGATCATGTACATGCCGCGCAACTTCTCTAGCAACCGCTCCATCATCGATGTGCCAATGCCCTGCCCCTGATAAAGAGGCAATACCTCAAGGTGCGGTATGTAGGCGCAGGATACCCCATCGCTGATGGCCGTCACAAACCCGACAACCGCCCCGGTCGCCTCGTCAACGGCTAGCACGACCGCCGCGCTACCGCGCAAGATACGCAGATGTGTCGCGGGCAGTGGTGGATTGGACCAGCCGACAAAGAAGCCCACAAGTTGGTCTGGAGTGACGCCTTCGGGCGTGTCGTGGTAGGCGATCATCGGTAGATGGACCTCTCCCCCGGCCCCTTCCCGGCGCGGGGAGGGGTGACGTGTTATTGATGCGGTGGCTGGCCTACGGAAGCATCGCCGGGGCGGCTCTGGGTGGCTACCCCGGCGATGTGGCGCGCGTTCGGTCGACCGCGCCCCCCACTCGTACTGCCCCCGCAATGGAGGCAGAGCGAAGCGGGGCCTGGAGGGCCTGGGGGGGCGACCCGTCAGGCGTCGAAGACGATTACGGAGCGCAGGGTTTCGCCGCGCTCCATGGCCGCGAAGGCTTCCTCGGTCTCGTCGAGGGTGATGGTGCGCGAGACCAGCTTGTCGAGATTGAGCTGGCCTTGCTCGTACCAGGAGGCCAGCAGCGGGAAATCCCGCGTCGGCAGGCAGTTGCCGTACCAGGAAACGCCGACGTAGCCGCCATTATCGAAGAAGCGCTGGAGGTCGAGTTCCAGCTTCGGGCCGGGGCCGGGGACGCCGATGAAGATGCAGGTACCGGCCAAATCGCGGCAGAAGATCGCCTGCTCCAACGTCTCCGGTCGCCCGACCGCCTCGAACGAGAAGTTGACGCCGTTGCCGCCCGTCAGTTCCTTGATCCTGGCGACCGGGTCGCCCTCCCTGGCGTTCACGGTGTGGGTCGCGCCGAACTCCCTGGCCCATTCCAGCTTGCGCGCGTCGATGTCCACCGCGATGATCGTCGTCGCGCCCGCCAGACGCGCCCCGGCGATCACGCTGTCGCCGACGCCGCCGCAGCCGAAGACCGCCACGCTCGAGCCCGGCGTCACCTTGGCCTGGTACAACGCCGCGCCGACACCGGTCATGACGCCGCAGCCGATCAGCGACATCTGCGCCGAGGGGAGGTCGTGCGAGATCGTGATTGCCTGCTTGGCGTGGACGAGCGTGTGGGTGCAGAACGTGCCGATGCCGAGGACCGGATTCAGCAGGGTGCCATCCTTGTCGCGCATCCGCTTCTCGGCGTTGAGGCTGTTCGCGCAGTAGTTCGGCTGGCCGGAGCGACAGAAGCGGCACTCGCCGCAGGGCGCGCGCCAGGCCAGGATCACATGATCGCCGACCTGCGGGCTCTCCACGCCCGGCCCGACCTTCTCGATGATCCCGGCACCCTCGTGGCCCAGGAGGAACGGGAAGCCTGAGGTGCCATACGTGCCCATCTTCACGCCGAGATCGGTGTGGCAGATGCCGGACGCGAGGATTCGGACCAGCACCTCGTTCGGCCCCGGATCGTCGATCGTGAACGCTTCGACCTCGGCTCGTGCGCCCGGAATCCTCGCGATTACGCCGCGTGCTGTGGTTGCCATGTCCGCTCTCCTCACCGTGCCGTCGCGACCATGCCGGGATAGACCATCGTGCGCAGTGTGCGCGAGCCGCGTGTCTCACGCGCACACGCGCCATTGTGCCCGGTCGAGGTGGCGGGCGTCAACTTCTGCTATAAGCATGGGTGTGGTTCGGAGTTTCGGGCGGTGAAGGTCTGGATGGCGGTGCGGGCTTCAGTGGCGCGGCGGGCGCGGACGCTTCGCGGCGGCAGGCGTTTCCGGGGCACGACCCGGCCTCGTTCGGGCGCACCGGGGCGGCGGGCGCGGATGCTTCGCGGCGGCTCAGCATGACAGCCATTTTCGCGGTCGGCCCATAACACACGGGATTGTCATGCTGAGCCGCCGCGAAGCATCCGCGCCTTCCTGTGTCAACGCCGCCGCCGCCGCCGCCATGCACGACGTTGAACCATACGCGAGAAGCATCACACTTGGGCGAACGGGTAGGCCGGGTTGCCACAGGGGAAGGTGGGGGCGATGACAGCAGCGGCGCAGGCATCGAGCGACGAGAAGGACGCGATTTTCGCGCTGACCACCGAACTGGCCGCCATCGACGGCCCATCCGGTTTCGAGGGGCCGGTGGTGCGACGGCTGGTGGAGTTGTTCCGCCCGCTGGCCGACGAGGTGTCCGTGGATCGCTTCGGCAACGTCATCGCCACACGGCACGGGCGCGACGGCGCGGGGAGCGGCCCATCGCTGATGATCGCCGCCCACTCCGACGAGATCGGCGGGATCGTGCGCGCCTTCGAGCCCGATGGCATGATCCGCTTCGAGCGGCTGGGCGGCGTGGTGGAGACGACGCTGATCGGGCGGCGCATCCGGATTAACGGGTTGCGCGGGGTCGTCGGGGTGCGCGCCGGGCACGTCCAGACGCCCGACGAGCGGCTGAAGTCCCCGCCGCTGCGCGACCTCTACATCGACCTCGGCTTCGACTCGGCCGCAGCGACGCGCGCGGCGGGGATCACGATCGGCGACCCGATCGCCTACGAGAGCGACGTCGTGCGCCTCGCCAATCCCGACCGGATCTCGGGCAAGGCGATCGACAACCGGATCGCCTGCGCGATCCTGGTGCGGCTCTTCGCGCGGCTGCGCGGGGTGACGCTCGGCGGCACGATCCACGGCGTCGTCACGGTGCAAGAGGAGGTCGGGCTGCGCGGCGCGCAGGTCGTCACCTATCGCCTCAACCCCGACTACGCGATCGTCGTGGACACCCTCCCTGCGGCCGGGACGCCGGACGTGAACTACACCAGGGAACTGGCGATCGACATCGGGGCCGGGCCGGTGATCCCGCTGCTGAGCGGGAGCGGCGGGCGCGGGAATATCATGCACCCGGCCTTGAAGCGGCTGCTACTCGACACCGCCGCACGCGAGGGTATCCCGGTGCAGCCCGCCATCTTCACGCAGGGCAACTCCGATGTCGCCGCCGTCCACCTCGTGCGCGAGGGGGTCCCCTCAGGCGTCGTCAATATCCCGCGCCGCTACTCGCACACGCCCGTCGAGACCGCCGACCTCAATGACGCCGCCAACGCCCTGCGCCTGCTGGAAGCGGTCGCCCGCGATCACCGTCCCGGCATCGCGCTCGATTTCCTGAGCGACGAGCGATAAGCTCGCAATCACGATGCCGACCGATCGGGGCACGCGGCTCCACCACGCCGCGTGGCGGACGGATCGCCCGCGCCGTGCTTTGGGTACGACTCGGCGTCGTGGGTGTTGATGACACGAAGGAAGGCGCGAATGGTTCGCGGCGGCTCAGCATAATGATGCCGTATGCTCTAGGCCGATCACCGACGTTCGGGGTGCCCGCCACTTGCGCGGGTAGCCGACCACCGAGGATCTGTCATGCTGAGCCGCCGCGAAGCATCCGCGCCAACAGCCCCAAGGAGGCCCACAGCGCCGCGCCGGCACTCCCGAACCACGCTCCGATCCCGCCCGCAGTGGTCTCGCGATGGCCCGTTGCGGGATACTTGGGGGGCGGGCCTGGGGAAAACAGCGCGCCTTCAGGTTCACACAGCGGTGACACCGGCGGTCCAAACTTTCGACACACCTTTTCGCCACACTTATGTGAAACCGAGATGCGAAAGTCTCGTATATAGGGACAAGGAGCGGCAATGGTCGCACACGGCGTACAAACTGAAGAAGCGACCCTGATCCGGGAGGCACATGCCGGGGATCAGGATGCTTTCCGGCAAGTCGTCGAGCGGTATCAGGGCGCGGTCTACAATTTGGCCTACCGTATGCTCGGCGATCCCGAGGAGGCCGAGGATGCGGCGCAGGAAATCTTCGTGCGCCTCTATCGGCAGTTGGGTCGCTACGATCCCGAGCGCAAGTTCTCGACCTGGACCCTGGCGATCGCGACCAACTATTGCATCGATCAACTCCGACGGCGGCGACTGCAATTGGTCCCGCTGGAGAACATCATCCCCTGGGCGCGGGCGCGCGATGCCGGGCCGGAGGGGGAAGCCCTCAGCCGCGAATCGCGCGACGAGGTGCAGCGACTGCTGAAGCAATTGCCGGAGAAGTATCGCGCGCCGCTCGTGCTGCGCTATTGGGAAGACCTGTCGTGCGCCGAGATCGCGGAGATCCTCGGCGTGCCGGAAGGGACCGTGAAGACGCAGATCCACCGCGCGCGGAAGCAGCTCGGGAAACTACTGACGGATGGGGAGGGACGCCGGGATGCGTTGTCGCGAGTGTGAGTCGCTGCTCTGGGCCTATATCGACGATGAATTGCCCGAGGCGCAACGCAGGGCGCTCGCCTCGCACGTCGGTACCTGCCCCTCGTGCAGCAGCACTTACGACGAACTTCGCGCCTTCCCCCTCCAACTCGGCCAATTGCGCATGATGCCGCCCCCTCCCGATTTCACCGCGCGGCTGATGCAGCGCATCGCCCCCCTCCCCTGCCCGCAAGACATCGCCACCCATATCGCCACCCATCAGGAGCGCGCGCGCGCGAACGGCTGGCCACGACCGCTCGGGCTGCTGCTCGCCACCTCGGTCGCCGCCGCCGCCGTCCTCCTGGGGCTGATGAGCACGGCGCTGTTGGCGCTCGCGAGCGGTCGTCCGCTGCCGAGCGTGGCGACCGATCCGTCGGCGAGCGGCATCGCCAACGCGATCGGCGTCGGCGTGGTACTCGCGTTCTGGCAACATCTCTCCTGGCCGGTTGTCGCCGCGCTGGTGGCGATGCTGGCGGTGCTGGCGGTCCTCTGGGTCCGCGTGGTCGCGCCGCAGCGCTGGGCGGAGCAGCGCGCCGACCTGACGCCGCGCCGCCAACGCTGACATGCTGACACCTTGAACCCGCGCTTCCCCTTCTTCGGTCGCCCGCGACGTCTCCCGGTGACCGCTGTGGCCGAGACGCCACCACCGGATGACGCGCCGCTGATTCGTCTCGACGGGGTCGGGCGCGAGTATCAGACCGGACGCGGCACGCTCGTGGCCCTGCGCCCGACCGACCTGACGTTCGAGGCCGGGGAGATGGTGGCGATCGTCGGGCCGTCGGGCAGCGGCAAGTCCACGATCCTCAACGTCGTCGCCGGGATCGATCGGCCCTCGACCGGGCGAATCATCGTCGGCGGCGACGACCTGACCGCCATGTCCGAGGAGCGCCTGACGCGCTGGCGCGGCGAGCGGATCGGGATCGTCTTCCAGTTCTTCCAGTTGATGCCGACCCTCTCCGCGCTGGAAAATGTCATCCTGGCGAGCGAGTTCCGGGGCGGCGTGATGAGCGCGGGGCGCAGGCGTCGGCGCGCGTTCGACCTCCTCGAGCGCGTCGGGCTGGCCGAACTGGCCGACCATCTGCCGACCGAGCTCTCCGGTGGCGAACAGCAGCGCGTGGCGATCGCCCGCGCACTTGTGAACGACCCGCCCCTCCTCCTCGCCGACGAGCCGACCGGCAACCTCGACTCGGCGACCGGCGAGCGGATCATGGCCCTCCTCGGCGACTTCGCCACCGCCGGACGGACGCTGATCTTCGTCACCCACGATCCCAATCTAGCCGCACGAGCCGGACGAGTGATTCGCGTGCGCGACGGGGTGATCGAGGGCGACGAGCGGCTGGTTCGGGGTGAGGATGTACCGTTGCGCTCGGTCCGGTGAGGGTCAGGTCAGAATTTTCCTGCGTACAGCAATGACCTTGGCGGCGACACCATTGGGCCGCTTAAAGTTGCAACGTGTGGCGCAACGCGCTGTCGTTATCGGCCATTGGCAACGCACCGACGACATGCTATGGAGCGGTCCACGCTGGAGCATCGAATCGCGGCAGGTTCTAGCCGACCGATGCGGGTGGACTCTCTCCGCTATGTGAAAGGGAAGCTGGACTCCATCCACGGCCATACTGCCGTGGCGAACAGCCCATGACCCTCTTGAAGGCGGTGCTGAAGGCGCTTTCGGACTCATAGCCGAGCGACAGGGCGATCACGGAAACAGGATCGCCGGAGTTCACCAGCCTGTCCCCGGCCACCATCATTCGCCAGCGCGTCAGATAGTCGATAGGTGATACCCCGACCGTCTCCTTGAATTTCAAGGTGAAGGTCGTGCGCGACATCCCGGCGAGTTCCGCCAGTGACTGTAGTGTCCAGTGACCCGCCGGATCGTTGTGGATGGCGTTGATCGCAGCAGCCATCTGCTTGTCCGCCAGGGCGAAGAGCCATCCGACGCCGCCCCGTAATCCTCCTGCGAGATGCAGACGCAGGGCCTGAACCAGCATCATAGTGGCAAGTTGTTGGGCGACCAAGAAGCCGCCCGGCTGCGGTTCGCGCAGCTCCTGCCTCATCCGTTCGACACACCAGCGCAGTACCGCCTTGTCCGGTTCGTTGCGGATATGCACGATGGGCGGCAGCATACTCAACAGGACGCTGGCATAATCGTCGGTCAGGGTGAAATATCCGCCAACACTGAAGAAGTCCCCTCCGCCGTTGTAGCAGGTGATGCCGCCATCTCTGGCCGCAGGGAAAATCGTGAACGCATCGACAGGTGCCAACGTCAGATCGCTTGCAACGCGAAAAGCCCGCCCTCTCGGCAGCAGGAAGCAGTCCCCCGACTTGACATGCACCGCCTCGGGAACCCCTTCCACGGACAGCCAGCACTCGCCGACAACCGCCGCGTAGAACTTGATGCCCTCATGCTGGCCGAATGCGATCGACCAAGCACCACCGGCGTCGAAACCTCCGGACATGTACGTGTGCAGCTTCAGCAGCGAGAGCACGTCTGAGAGCGGGTCCATCATCCCTCCCGAACGATCGCAAAGATAATACGGACGATGAAGCATGGATCGTTCCCGCTCGCTCGCCTATCCTCAGTATGACAGGCCGCGAGGCGGCCGTAGCAGGAAATCAGCAAGCAGCTCGCATCGCCGAAGCGACCGAGCGACCAAGTGGAAGGTGACGAAGAACCTATGAACTCAATCCTGATTATCGGGGCGTCGGGCTTTGTCGGCGGGCATCTAGCGAGAGCCCTGCTTGCCGAAGGTCACACGATCCGTTGTCTGGCGCGGGATCCGGCTCGGTTCCAGGAGCTGGCCGCCGCCGGCTGTGAGATTGTACAGGGGGATATTTCCGATCTCTCGTCGGTGCAGCGTGCCATGGAATCGATCCAGGCCGCCTACGTCTCCATCCACACCTTGTCGCCTCAGCAGACCAGCGGTGCGCGTCCGCGATTTATGGACGTCGAGGCGAATGGACTGCAGAACGTCGTGACGGCATGCCAGTCGCGTGGCGTGCATCGCGTGGTATACGTGACATCGCTCGGGACCGCGCCCGATGAACCGAGCGAGTGGCTGCGCGAACGCTGGCAGACTGAGCAGCTGTTACTGAACAGCGGTCTTGATGCAACCGTCATCCGGCCCGGCAACATCGTCGGCGTGGGTGGCCGTGGCTTCGACACGATCGTGAGTCAGGCCAGGCGACGGATCGCCATCACCTTGGGCGGGAATCGACCGAAAATGCGGACAATCGCGCTCGACGATCTGATCTACTATCTTCGCGGCGTTCTCGACGATCCTCGCGCCTATGGGCAACGGTACGACGTGGGTAACGACGACGTGGTGGCGATCAATCAGATGATCGACACCACGGCCGAAATTCTCGGTCGGCGCTATCCCGTCAAAATTCAAATCCCGAGCGCGCTCCTGGGCGCACTCGCCCCGCCGATCGAGCGCATCAGCAAGCTCCCGACAGGGGGCATCAAAGGCTTCGTGGATAGCCTGAAAACCGATATGATCGGTGATCCCACCGCCATACGCGCCATTTTGCCGCGGCCGCTTCTGTCCTTTCGCCAAGCTGTGGAGCGGGCGTTGGCTGTGTCGTGATGGGGTGATCGAGGGCGACGAACGGCTGGTTCAGGATGATGACGTACCGCTACTCCCGGTCCAGCAAGGGTCAGGTCGAAATTTTCCTCCGCACAGCAAGTGCCTTGGCGACATCGTAGCGATCGTAGACATCCATCTCGGGTCGCTCCCAATCATCCGCGAAGGCCACCAGGCGTGCGCGTAGCTCCGCCGCTTGGGTCATATCTATACCATGGTCGCCGAGTCGAATCTGCTCCGAGGGGAGGAAGGTGACGATCACCCGTGTCTCATCGGGTATATCATTCGGCGTACCGTCCAGTTCGATCTTGCCCTTGCGGTAGACGCCTTCTGCGCTGGTTAATATGGCTATAGCTCCTCCGCGCTTCCTATCGCTATACCCTATCGCGCTGATAGTAGCAAAGAACAGGGGGGAGCGCTCATTTCCGGAGCAAGAGGCTACGCCCCCGCTCTCGTGTCAGCGCCGCAGCCGCGCCATCACGTAGGCGTCAACGTAGGTGCCGTCGCGGAAGGCATAGTCGCGCAGGGTGCCCTCGATCGCGAAGCCGAATTTCTCGTAGAGGCCGATGGCTGGGGCGTTGTCGGTGAAGACCTCCAATTGGACACGACGAAGGGCCAGCCAGCGATCGGCAAGCTCGACCATCGCATCCAGCAGCGCGCCGCCCACGCCCCGGCCCTGGAAGTCATCGTGGACCGCCATGCCAACACTGCCGCAGTGCTGGCGGCGCGGGCGCTGATCGGCATAGAGGCCGAGTTGGCCGACGACGCGACCATCGAATTCGGCGACGAGGTTGTGCGCGCCGGGCGAGCGTCGCTCGTATTGTTCGCGGCGGTCCTCGAGCGAGCGGAACGGCAGTTGGAGCGTCCCGTTGACGACGCCGGGACAGGCCATGATCGCCGCGATGGCCTCCAAGTCGCGCGCTTCCTTCGCCCGCACCACGATCGTTGCCATTATCCCCTCCACCACGCCCCCACCACGCCCCCGTGTCGCCCGTCCGATCGACCGGGACGCGACCGTTCGCACACACGACCATGCGGGACCGGGCGACCGCTCACCACGGCGCATGACGCGGGGCGTGCGCGCGGGTCCGCGACGGCGTCAGGCGGCGGGGCGGCGGCGGCGCACGAACAGCCCCCCGGCCACGATGGCGGCGAGCGCGACGAGCGGCACGGCGACGCCGAGAACAGCCAGCGCCGTCCCGTTCTTCGCCACGTCGTTCACGAGGCCGGACACGCCGCCCGCGCCGCTGGCCGCCGGTTTGTCGCCCCTGTAGCCGAGGCTCGCCTTCCACTCGCGATCGAGGCCGTCGGTGTCGAAGCCGAAGGTCCGTACCAGCGCCTCGTCGTAGGAAAGCTCGGCCTTGAAGGAGCGGAGGAGTTCGCCGACCTTGGCGTCGCCGTAGGTGGCGACGAGATATTGCACCAGACTCAGGCTCTCGGCATAGGAAAGCCGCGCCTGGGTGGGATCGAGCGGGAAGTTGGAGTTCAGCGCGCGAGTCGGCAGCAGCGTGCCATTCTTGATCGCCCGGTCCAGGAGCGGGGCGAGGGTGGTGTCGGCCGCCTCCTGGTTGTAGACGGCCAGGCCCTCGTCGAGCCAGTGCGGCGCGGCACCGTAGGGGTTCTCGGTCGCCTGATAGAGGAGGAGGTGGCTGACCTCGTGGGGGACCACGCGCCGAATCTCCGCCGCCGCACCGCCGCCCGGTTGGATACCGGTCACGATCAGCCCGAGATCGGGGTGGGCCTGCCCGCCGATCCACTCGGCGCTATTCGGCGGCAGCGAGGCGGCGAAGTCGCGCGTATTGCCGTAGACGACGATGTGGATCGGGCGGTCGCCGACCACGCCGAAGCGCACGTTCAGCTTCGCGATCGTGCGCGAGGCCGTGTCGAGCAGCTCCCGCCCGAAGTCGTCGTTGCCCGAATAATAGTAGATCGTCACCTGGCCGCCGCTGACGGTGCGCCAGGGGAATCGCTCGTCCTGGTAGAGGAACTGCTGCGGCGCGGTATCGAAGCGATTCCCCGCCGCGTCGGTGAGGGACCAAAAATACTGGATGTCGAGGCCGGGCGGCAGGTAGCGGTCGCGCATGTCGACCGCCTGCGTCACGTCGATCCGCCGCCCGCGCGTGATCGCGGCCACCGCCAGATTCGCGACCTCGGAGGCGGTCGGTCGGTAGAAGAGGCGGGCATCGACGATCTCCCCGGCATCGCTCTCGGCGCTCAGGGTGAAGGTGATCGTGTCCGGGAACGCGGGTTTGGCCGCCTGGGAGATGACGCGGAAGGCGGCGGGCGCGGCCCCGGTGGCGCTCGCCGCGCCAGCCGAGACGCCGCCGCCGCACATGAGCAACAGTGCCAGGAGCGTCCCGAGCAGCGCCACGGGCAAGCCGAGCGGCCCGCTGACTGGTCGGCTATGCGTCCGAACCGGGCCTCGCATATCGCCTCTCACGCCTGGTCAGGCCACGCCGCTCGGCTCGCCTTGCCCGACAGCCCCGATCTGCGAGTGCAGGTACGCCTCGATGAAGGTATCGATCTCGCCGTCGAGGACCGCCTGGATGTTGCCGGTCTGCGCATCGGTGCGGGCGTCCTTCACCATCGTGTAGGGGTGGAGGACGTAGGACCGGATCTGGCTGCCGAACTCGGCGGCCAAACGCTCGCCCTTCAACCTGGCACGCTCTTCCGCGCGCTCGCGCTCGCGCAATTCGAGCAGCCTGGCGCGCAGGATCTTCATCGCCGACTCGCGATTCTGCATCTGCGAGCGCTCGTTCTGGCAGGTGACAACCGTGTTCGTCGGCAGATGGGTGATCCGGATCGCGGACGAGGTCTTGTTGACGTGCTGACCACCGGCCCCGGAGGCGCGGTAGGCATCGACGCGCAGATCCTCGTCGGCGATCTCCAGTTCGGCGGACTCCTCGACCTCGGGCATGACCTCGACCTGGGCGAACGCGGTATGGCGGCGGTGGGCCTGATCGAAGGGCGAGAGGCGCACCAGGCGGTGGACCCCCTTCTCGCCGCGCGTGTAGCCGTAGACATCGGAGCCGCGGATCTCGATGCTGGCGCTCTTGATGCCCGCTTCTTCGCCCTCGCTGTAATCGAGGACTTCGGTCTTGAAGCCGCGCCGCTCGGCCCAGCGCAGATACATCCGCAGCAGCATCTCCGCCCAGTCCTGGGCATCGACCCCGCCCGCGCCCGCGCTGATGCTCATGATCACGTCGTGGTCGTCGTAGGGGCCGGAGAGCATCAGGCGCATCTCCAACGCGCCGACACGCTGGCCCAGCGCCTCGACCTCGGCATCGACCTCGGCCACGACGCCCTCGTCTTCCTCGGACAGGGCGAGGGCCAACATCTCCCCGGCATCGGCGATCCCTTGCGAGAAGGAACGCCACTCGCTGACCTGTTCGCGCAGGCCGGTCAACTTGCGCATCGTCACCTGGGCCGTGCGCGAGTCATCCCAGAAGTCGGGTTCGGCGCTCACCGCCTCGAGTTCGGCGATCTGCGTCTCTTTGGCCGGTAAGTCAAAGACGCCTCCCGATTTCATCGACACGCGCGCCCAGGTCTTGGAGAGTCGCTTGTACTTGCTCGCTCATAGGGCGGTGCTGTCCTTCCGATACTGACCGATACTGACATTAATCGTTTGGCAATCAGCGGGAAGTATAGCATCGGGCGAACGGTGCGGCGGGCCTCTTAGGGCTACGGGCGGGGTCCAACGTCGCGCGCGGGTGGTTGGGGCGGGGTGGCAGGCGGTGATGACGACGAGATGGCAGGCGGTTGAAACCGCCTGCCTCGCTGCTCGAACTACCCGTGCCATGAGTTGCTCTGCCACACCCGCGCGAGCCGCTCATGCCCGAGCGGTCTGGCGGCCGCCCCGCAACCGCCGCGCCAGTCTCAGGAGCGATATTGCGAGGACCGCCGACGCGCCGAGTCCGGCCAGGCGCGCGACGAATGGATCGGGCGCGGCGGGCGGGACGGAGACGACCCCGCGCTCGTCCATGGTGGCTGGGTGGCCGACGTAGCGGCCCTGCGCCGGGACGGCGACCCAATCGAAGTCGCGCACCAGCGTGTCGAGCAGCGCCGTCAGCTCGGCACCCGCGATCGGCTTGCCGTGGCCGGTCGCGGCGGTCGCGGGGCGCAGGGCGGCCAGCGCTTCGACCGAGCGCAACGACGCCTCCCAGTCGGGCGTGAAATGCATCGGCGGGCCGTGAACGGCTTGCGGCTTGAGGAGCGCCCCGAACGCCGACTCCTGCTTCGTTGTGACGAAGGCATCGCCCGCCAGCAACAGGCGATCCGACTCGCGGAAAAGCGAGATGTGGCCGGGCGAATGGCCGGGGGTGTGGATCGCCCGCCAGCCGGGGAGGGTCGGCACGCTGCCGTCCTCCGGGAGCGCGTGGGCCCGCGCGCCGAGGTCGATCGGGCCGCGCGGGTACAACGGCGAGAGGCGAGCCATCGCGCCGCCGCCGACGGTTGGGTCGGGCGGCGGATAGGACGAGCGCCCGGTGAGATAGGGCAATTCGAGCGGGTGGGCGTAGACCGGCGCGTCCCATCGCGCGGCGAGTTCCGCCACCGGCCCGACGTGATCGAAATGGCCGTGCGTCAGGATGATCGCCGCCGGGCGCGCGTCTGGGCCGAAGCGCTCCTCGGCGGCGCGAACGATGCCGCCCGACAGCAGCGGCAGGCCGGTGTCGATCAGGGTCCAACCCCGGTCGCCGCTGTCGGGCGGGCCGACAAGGAAGAGATTGACGATCGGCTGGGGTAGGCCGACGACATCGGGGGCCAGGGTCCACAGGCCGCGCTGCGCTTCGTGATCCATCGGCTCTTCTCCCTCCCTCTCCGGCCCCCGCAGGCGACCGGAATCGTTGCTGGCGTTGCGCCACACCGCCCCGTGAAAGCACGACGAATGCCAGGGCGATGGCGCGCGCAGGATCTCGCGCCGATCGCACCCACCATTCGGTAGAATCTGGGTATACTCTCCACGAAAGCGGGGCCGGCGCGGCGGTAGGCGTGCGGGACAGTTGGCGGCGTCCTGCACCAGTCGGGCCGGTGACCGTGGATGCGGGGCGGGGGTGGCAAGGTGGCGATCGGGCACAACGGCAGCAAGCGGCAGGATCCGACACCCGGCCCGGACAGCGCGCACGATCCCCCGATCCCGGAGGTCGTCATCCGCCGCCTGCCGATCTATGCGCGCACGCTCGATGAACTCCTTGCTGGCGGCGTCGGCACCATCTCCTCGAACGAACTGGCTGACAACATCGGTGTGACGGCGGCGCAAATCCGGCGCGATCTCTCCTACTTCGGGCGCTTCGGCAAGCAGGGCAAGGGCTACGATATCGCCCTGCTGCTGGCCGAGATCCGTCGTATTCTCAACCTGGACCGGCGGTGGGATGTGGCGATCGTCGGTTTCGGCCATCTGGGGCAGGCGCTCGCGCGTTACCGTGGTTTCTTGGACAGTACCTTCCGCATCGCGGCGATCTTCGACGACGATGTGGCCAAGATCGGCCAACCCGCCGGGCCTGCGGGGCTCGACGTGCTGCCCGACAGCAGGATCGCCGAGGTCGTGGCCGCGCAAGGAATCAAGATCGGGATCATCGCCGTCCCGGCGCAGAGCGCGCAACGGACGGCCGAGATGCTGATCGCTGGGCGGGCGATCTCGCTCCTCAACTATGCCCCGGTCGTGCTGCAAGTGCCGGACTGGGTGTGCGTGCGCGACATCGACCCGATCACCATGCTCCAGAGCATGACCTACTATCTCGATAAGCCCTACCGGCGTACCGCCGAACACCCGTTTCCGGACGATACATAGCGAGAGGGTGGGCGAGCGGTTGGGGGGTGGACCTACGGCGCGGGGATGTCGTTGGACTGAGGCCCCGCCGGGCTCGCCCGCCGCAACGGGCCTTACGTGCCACCGTCCCGGCTGGAGGCTCCGCCACGACGTCTACGGCAGAGCGCAGCGGGGCCCGCCTGCGCGGACTGGGATTGCTCGCGGTCGTGGGAGGTGCCCTCCCGCTCAGATAGGAGCGGTGTTCGGGCTGCGCTAATCGGATGGACGCGCGTGCTAGAATGCGAGCGGGTGGACCCGGCAGGATTCGGGTGGGATCGCGGCAGGGAGGGGTGTGGCGATGACGCAGCAGAACGACGCAATCGAGGCGCTGTACGGCGAGGATCGGACGTTCCCGCCGCCGCCCGCATTCAAGGCGCGCGCCCTGGTGCGGGACGAGGAGATCTATCGGCGCGCGGAGGCCGACTTCGAGGGCTTCTGGGAGGAAGAGGCGAAGAAGTTGGAGTGGTCCGCGCCGTGGACCAAGGTCCTCGAGTGGGAGCCGCCGTTCGCCAAGTGGTTCATCGATGGGAAGATCAACGCCTCGGTGAATTGCGTGGATCGCCACGTCGCGGCGGGACGCGGCGACCGGGTCGCATTCTACTTCGAGGGCGAGCCGGGCGACCGGCGCGAGCTAACCTATGCCGGGCTGCTGGTCGAGGTCTGCCGCTGCGCCAACGCGCTGAAAGAGTTGGGCGTGCGGCGCGGGGACCGGGTGGCGATCTACATGCCGATGAGCCTGGAACTGCCGATCGCGATGCTCGCCTGCGCGCGGATCGGTGCGCCGCACACCGTCGTCTTCGGCGGCTTCTCGGCGGAGGCGCTGCGCGATCGTATCCTCGACGCCGACGCCCGCGTCGTGATCACCACCGATGGCGGCTACCGACGCGGCAAGTCGTTCGGCCTGAAGGCGCAGGTCGACCAGGCGCTGACCGCGACCCCCGATGTTCGCACCGTGCTGGTCGTGCGTCGCACCGGGCAGGAGGTGGCGATGGCGGCGGGGCGCGATATCTGGTGGCACGACGCGGTGCCGCGCCAGGCCGACGAGTGCGCGCCGGAGCAGATGGACAGCGAGGACATGCTGTACCTCCTCTACACCTCCGGCTCGACCGGCAAGCCGAAGGGGATTCTGCACACCACCGGCGGCTACCTCCTCGGCACGTCGTTCACCCATCGCCACGTCTTTGATCTGCACGACGACGACATCTACTGGGCGGCGGCGGATATCGGCTGGGTGACCGGGCATTCCTACATCGTCTACGGGCCGTTGGCGAACTGCACGACGAGCGTGATCTACGAGGGGACGCCCGACCACCCCGACTACGATCGCTGGTGGGAGATCGTCGCGCGCTACAAGGTCTCGATTCTGTATTGCGCGCCGACGGCGATCCGCGCGCACATGAAGTGGGGCGCGCAACACGCGGAGAAGCACGATCTCTCGTCGTTGCGGGTCCTCGGCTCGGTCGGCGAGCCGATCAATCCCGAGGCCTGGATGTGGTATCACAAGCATATCGGCCAGGAGCGCTGCCCGATCGTGGACACCTGGTGGCAGACCGAGACGGGCGCGATCATGATCTCGCCGCTGCCGGGCGTGACGACAACGAAGCCGGGTTCCGCGACCTTCCCGCTACCGGGGGTCGGGGCCGACGTGGTGGACGAACTCGGGAACTCGGTGCCGCTGGGGCATGGCGGCTATCTGGTGCTGACCCGCCCCTGGCCCGCGATGCTGCGCGGCATCTACGGCGACCCCGAACGCTACAAGGAGACCTACTGGAGCCGTTATCCCGGCAAGTATTTCGTCGGCGACGGCTGCAAGCGCGACGCGGAGGGCTACTACTGGCTCCTCGGGCGGGTGGACGACGTGATGAATGTGTCGGGCCACCGGCTCAGCACGACCGAGATCGAGAGCGCGCTGGTCAGCGACCCGCGCGTGGCCGAGGCGGCGGTCGTCGGCCAGCCGGACCCGGTGAGCGGGGAGGCGATCTTCTGCTTCGTGATCCTGCGCTCGGGGATCGAGCCGACGCCGGAACTCGGGCAGGAGCTACGCCAGCACGTCGCGCAGCAGATCGGCGCATTCGCCCGCCCGAAGACGGTGATGTTCACGCCCGATCTGCCGAAGACCCGCTCCGGGAAGATCATGCGGCGGCTGCTGCGCGACGTGGCGAGCGGTCGCACCCTCGGCGACACGACGACCCTCGCCGACGCCGGTGTGGTGGAGCAGATTCGCGAGGCGTCGATGAAGAATGCGGAGGCGTGAGTCGTGAGGCGTGAGGCGTGAGTGGCTGGGCGGTAGTGTGTTGGGCTGTGTGCCGTAAGCGAACCTCTACTCACGACTCACGACTCACGTCTCACGACTCACCGGAGGTGACCGATGAGCACAGAGCAAACCCGCGAGGCGGTGATCGTCAGCGCGGTGCGGACGCCGATCGGGACGTTCGGGGGTGCGCTGGCGGAGGTGCCGGCGACGACGTTGGGGGCGCTGGTGATCGCGGAGGCGCTGCGCCGGGCTGGCGTCGCGCCGGAGCAAGTCGATGAGGTCATCATGGGGATGATCCTCTCGGCGGGCGTGGGCCAGGGTCCGGCGAGGCAGGCGGCGATCGCGGCCGGGTTGCCCGTGGAGGTTCCGGCGACCACGATCAACAAGCTCTGCGGCTCGGGGCTGAAGGCGGTGGCGCTGGCGGCGGCGGCGGTGCTGCTCGGCGACGCGGAGATCGTCGTGGCCGGGGGCATGGAGAACATGAGCCGGGCACCCTACGCGCTGGAAAAGGCGCGCTACGGCTATCGCCTGGGCGATGGCGCGCTGATCGACACGATGATGCGGGACGGCCTGGTTGATGCCTTCCACGGCTATCCGATGGGGGTCACCGCCGAGAATGTCGCCGAGAAGTTCGGGATCACCCGCCTGGCGCAGGACACCTTCGCGGCGCGCAGCCAGGAGCGAGCGACGGCGGCGATTGCGGCGGGGGCGTTCGATCGGGAGATCGTGCCGGTCGAGACCCCGGCGGGTCGCGACAAGACGACGACGTTCGCGCGCGATGAGCATCCGCGCCCCGACACCACGGTCGAGACGCTCGCGCGGCTGCGCCCGGCCTTCAAGAAGGAGGGCGGCACGGTCACGGCGGGGAACGCCTCGGGGATCAATGATGGCGCGGCGGCGACGGTGGTGATGAGCGCGGCGAAGGCCCGCGAACTGGGCCTCACGCCGCTGGCGCGGATCCTCTCCTACGCCTCGGCGGGGGTGGACCCGCAGATCATGGGGATGGGGCCGGTCCCGGCGACGCGACGCGCGCTGAACCGGGCGGGCCTGACGATCGAGGACATCGACCTGATCGAACTGAACGAGGCGTTCGCGGCACAATCGCTGGCGGTCTGCGATCAACTCGGCGCGCGACCGGAAATAACGAATGTCCACGGGGGGGCGATCGCGCTCGGCCACCCGATCGGCGCGAGCGGCGCGCGTGTCCTGACGACGCTGCTCTACGGCATGGCCGAGCGGGGCGCGCGGCGCGGGCTGGCCGCGCTCTGCATCGGCGGCGGGCAGGGGATCGCGATGATCGTGGAGCGGGTGGCGTAGGGTATCGGTCGGGTGATAAACGCCGACAGTCCGCTGGATACAAGGGTCGAGCGACGAAGGGTCATACACTCCCCTGTGATGTGCCAACGGTTCGCCACACCGCCCTGGGTGGACGAGGCGGAACATCGTGCGCGCCCGGCTATTTCGTACCGCTTCCACCACGCCAGACGTTGGGCCGCACCCCGATTGAGGGGTGCAGTTCAAAAGTTTGCGTGGCGGAGGCGCGTGGCATTATCAACGTGGCAGGCGGTTGAAACCGCGCCTCGGGGTGCGGCGGCACCACGAAACCCACCTGCGTGGGTTAGGAGGCAACACGCTCGCGACGGTCCTCACCCATGAAGATGGGTTTCGTGGCCCGCAGGCCCCGAGGCGCGGTTTCAACCGCCTGCCACATCGCCGTCATCACCGTCCGCTCTCGCCGCGCAAACTTTTGAACCGCACCCCCTACCGCACCCCCTATTGAGAGGGCTTTACTACACTGTCCGGAGGCGAGCCAATCACGGCGTCCACACTGGCAGCGGCGGCGGTACGCCCGGTCGGCAGACGTAGGATTTTGCTTGTACGCTATCCCCAGCCCGCCTCCACCAGCTTACAGCCCCTTCCGCAACAGGCTGGTCGCGGCGACCTGGATGGGGTCCCACACGCTGTTGAAGGGCGGGGCGTACTCGAGGTCGAGGCGGGTGAGGTCGGTGAGGGTGAGGTCGGCGTAGAGGGCGGTCGCCAGCACGTCGATTCGTTGCGCGATGCCGGCCAGCCCCACCGCCTGCCCGCCAAGGAGTCGCCCCGTCCCCCGCTCGGCGACGAGTCTGAGGGTGAGTGGCAGGTTGTCGGGCATGTAGCCCGCGCGGTCGGTCGAATCGAGGGTGGTGGCGACGGCGTCGAGCCCCGCCTCGCGCGCCTCGCGCTCGGTCAGGCCGGTGCGCCCGATTTCCAAGTCGAAGACGCGGGTGATCGCCGTCCCGACAACGCCGCCGTAGGTGGACTCGCCCCCGGCGATCACCCGCCCTGCTACCCGGCCCTGCTTGTTGGCGATGGTGCCGAGCGCCGCCCAGACCGGGCGGCGCAGGACGCGGTGCCACACCTCGGCACAATCACCCGCCGCGTAATGGCCGGGCAGGTTCGTGCGCTGGTGGTCGTCCACCGCGATCGCGCCGGTCGCACCGAGGACGATCCCCGCGTCCCGTGCCAGTCCCACGGCCGGGACGATGCCGGGGGCGAGGATGACGAGATCGGCCGGGACTTCGCCCGCCGCCGTGTGGACGTGTTCGACCCGCCCATGCGTCCCGGCACAGCCCTCGACCACCGTGTCGCAGAGTTGCAGATCGACGCCGTGGCGGGCCAAGGCGTCGTTGATCTGCGTCGCGAGCTCGGGATCGATGATCCCGAAGAGTTGCTCGCCGCGCTGCACGAGGCGCACGCGCATACCGAGCGCGGTCAGATTCTCGGCCATTGCCAGGCCGATGTAGCCGCCCCCGACGATCACCGCGTCGCGCGGCTGATGGCGCGCGATGTGGTCGCGGATGGCGATGGCGTCTTCCATGACGTCGAGCGCGAAAACTCCGGCGAGGTCGAGGCCGGGAAGCGCGAGGGGGAGCGGGGTCGCGCCGGTGGCGAGCAGCAGGTGGTCGTATTCAGCCGCGAACTCGCGCCCGCCAGCCAGGTCGCGCACGGTGACCCGACCACGCGCCGGGTCGATCGCCGCGACCTCATGGTGCAGGTGGATGGTGATTCGCTGCGCGGCGAACGCCGCCACGCTGCGAGCGAAGAGTTGGTCGCGCTCGGCGACCACCCCGCCGATCCAGTATGGCAGGCCGCACTGGCTGTACGACGCGAAGCCGCCACGATCGTACGCGACGATCTCGAGCGCGGGATCCGCCCGCCGCGCCTCGGAGGCCGCGCTCATCCCCGCCGCGTCGGCCCCGATGACGATCAGGCGCTTGGGCATTGGTTCCCTCCGTGGGAGACGTGAGTCGTGAGTCGTGAGTGGTGGCGCGGTGGCAGTCCGGCGCAAAGACCGCTGGCGAACCGTTCTACCGACCACCGACCACCGACCCTCTACTCACGTCTCACTCCCCCGCAGTATAGGTGCCTGGCGCGGCTCTTGCGAAGTCGGCGATTGATGGGGCATTGTGTGCGGAGAGGGGCGGGCGGAGAACGGCGCTGGCGCTCCCATGAATCTCCGGGCACGCCGTCCCAGGCCACGATGGTGCTACACTACCATGCGCTTGCCCGCCCTTTTTGCCGCGCGTCGGCGCGCGTGCGGTCGTGGTGGATCGCCTGGTGAACACAGAAGGAGCGCGAATTGCACGGATTCGAGAACGCGGCGATCCATTTTGTTCAGGGGCTGTACGATGCGGTCGGCTGGTTCGGGGTGGTGATCGCGATGGCGATCGAGAGCGCCTGTATCCCCCTGCCGAGCGAGGTGATCATGCCGCTCGCCGGCTGGTTCCTGGTCGAGGCGAAGGGCAGCGGCGCGATTTGGACCCTCTGGGCCGGGCTGATGGGCGCGATCGGCTGCACCATCGGCTCGGCGGTCGCCTACTGGGTCGGCGCGCTCGGCGGGCGACCGTTCATTTTGAGATACGGTCGGTATGTCCTGATCTCGCCACATCATGTCGATCTGGCCGATCGCTGGTTCGCCCAGCGCGGGGAGATCATGGCGTTCGTCTCGCGGCTGCTGCCGGTCGTGCGTACTTTCATCTCCTTCCCAGCAGGGGTCGCGCGGATGAATTTCGCCAAGTTCCTCACCTACTCATTCCTCGGCTCGCTCCCATGGTGCTGGGCGCTGGCGTACGGCGGCTACCGTTTCGGGGCGCGCTGGGAGGAACTGCGCGAGACGATGCGCCCGTTCGACTACCCGATCGCGGCGGTTGTCGTGGCGTTCGGGCTGTGGTTCCTCTGGCGGGGGATCAAGAATCGCGACGCGCACGCGCCGGTCATGCGCGGGGATGTGGCCGAAGCGGCGGAATAACGGAGGAGGGCGCGGGGCGATGCATCGCAGGCGGACGTCGCAGGGTCGCTCCCGCACACTCTGCCTTTCGCGCCCCGCCTCCCTTTGCCCCGCCTCCCTGTATGGGAGTAATGCTGGAGGAAAGCGATGTTCAGCTACCTGACGCACCTGGAATGCACCGCCTGCGGCGCGCTTCATGCGGCGACGGAGTTGCAGACGCTCTGCCGGGAGTGCGGCAAAGTCCTGTACGCGCGTTACGACCTCGCCGCCGCGCGCGCATCGATGACGAAAGAGGCGCTGCGAGACCGACCGTTCACCCTGTGGCGCTACCACGAGGTGCTGCCGGTGCAGGACCCGGCCTGCGCGGTCACCCTCGGGGAGGGCGGCACACCCTTGATGCCGCTGGCACGCTTCGGGGAGTCGATCGGGCTGCCGGGGCTGCTGGCGAAGGATGAGGGGGGCAACCCGACCGGCTCGTTCAAGGCGCGGGGTATGGCGCTGGCAGTCTCGCGTGCGAAGGAACTGGGGGCGCGGGCGGTCGCCGCGCCATCGGCCGGGAACGCCGCCTCGGCGATGTCGGCCTATGCGGCGCGGGCCGGATTGCCCGCCTATGTCTTCATGCCGCAGGACACGCCCTGGATCATGAAGGCGGAATGTACCGCTTACGGCGCGCACGTCTATCTGGTGGACGGGCTGATCAACGATGCCGGGAAGATCGTGCGCGAGAACAGCGTGGCACGCGGCTGGTTCGATGTCTCGACCCTCAAAGAACCCTATCGCCAGGAGGGCAAGAAGACGATGGGCTACGAGATCGCGGAGCAACTGGGCTGGGAATTGCCCGACGCGATCATCTACCCGACCGGGGGCGGCACCGGGATCGTCGGGATGTGGAAGGCCTTCGCCGAGATGGAAGCCATGGGGCTGATCGGCGCGAAACGCCCGAAGATGATCTGCGTACAATCGGCGGGCTGCGCCCCGATCGTCGGCGCGTTCGAGCGTGGCGACCGCCACGCGCCCCTCTTCGCGGGCGCGCAGACGCTCGCCCCGGGCCTGCGCGTGCCGGTGGCCATCGGCGACTACCTCATCCTCGACGCGCTCCGCGAGAGTGGCGGCACCGCGCTGACGGTGACCGACGCGGAGATGCTGGCCGAGACACGCGTCGTGGCGGCGGCGGAAGGGTTGTACGCCTCGCCGGAAGCGGCGGCGACCTTCGTCGCGGCGCGCAAGCTGGCGGCGAGCGGTTTCCTCAAGGGCGACGAGCGCGTGATCGTGTTCAGCACCGGCGCGGGCATGAAGCACACCGAACTGATCGACCTCGATCTGCCGATCCTCGACCCGCACGATCCACGGGTAGGCGACAAGATCGTCTGAACGGCCGATCGCGCGGCGTCGCGATCCGCGTAGCGGCGTGGCGCCGCAGCACAGCGAGGCGGGTGGGTCGCCCGCCTGTCACGAGGGAGAGACGAGTCGGTGGGTGGGCCATTCAACGTCAGGAATGCGACGATCGCGGTGGCGCTGGGGATCGGGGTCTATCTGGCCCTGATCCTCGGCTTACGGGTCGTCTTGCGGTCGTTGCCGCTCGAAGTGGCCGCGCTCGCCACCTTCGGCGTCATCCTGGCCTATCCCGCCGCGCTCGTCCTCGGCGCGATCCTGTCGATGCGACGCTATCGGCGGCGGCGGCGCGAGGCGCGGGCGAATGAACGGCAGGAGTGATCGCGGCATGGTTTCCTCGAATCGCCAGCGCCCGGATGCGGCGCGTCGTTGTTGCCCCCTAGAGGTACTGGTAGAATGTGAACGGCGTCACGAATGGGCAAGCGGGCGTCACCACACCGGCATACTGGCCTGATCGACCCACGCGATGCGACGGATACGACGGTCACAAGGGAGTCACCGGCGATGCTCGATGCCGCAAGCCGCGAGGGGACGAGGCACAGCGCGAGGCCAGACGCGACCGAGTTGACAACGCACGCGATCACCGCTGCGGAGGAGTTGCCGACGCGGCAAGAGCGGGTGGCCCTCTCCTGGCGGCAAGTGCTGTCCGCATATGTCGCGCTGACTAAGCCAAAGATCATTTCCCTGTTGCTGGTGACCACGTTCGGCGCGATGATGATCGCGGGCCAGGGCTTCCCGTCCGCGTGGCTGGTCCTCTGGACGTTGATTGGCGGGACGCTCGCCTCGGGCGGCGCGGGCGCGGTCAACCACTTCATCGACCGCGACATCGATACGAAGATGGGCCGCACAAAGGGTCGTCCTGTCGTCACCGGGCGGATCGCCCCGTGGCAGGCGCTCACCTTCGGCATCGTGCTCGAAGTGGCCTCATTCGCCCTGCTGGCGATTGCGGTGAATCTGCTCAGCGCGGTCCTGGCGTTGGGCGGCTACCTCTTCTACATCGTCATCTACACCCTCTGGCTGAAGCGCACGACGCCGCAAAACATCGTGATCGGCGGCGCGGCAGGCGCGTTCCCGCCGCTCGTCGGCTGGGCGGCGGTGACGGGCAACCTCTCGGTGGGGGCACTGGTCCTCTTCGCGATCGTCTTCTTCTGGACCCCACCGCACTTCTGGGCACTGGCGCTGCTGATTCGCGGCGACTACGAGCGCGCCAACATCCCGATGATGCCGGTCGTGCGCGGCGTGGTGGAGACGCGGAAGCAGATCCTGGTCTACACCGTGATCATGATCGCCGTGACATTGCTCCTCGTGGCGACCGGCACGAGCGGGGTGGTGTACCTGGTCCTGGCGCTCGGGCTCGGGGGATGGTTCCTCTACGACGCGATCCGCCTGCTGCGCGAGGGGACGCAGGGTGCCGCCCGCCGCCTCTACCTCTATTCGCTCCTCTACCTCGCGCTCCTCTTCGTCGCGATGGTGGTCGATCACGCGATCATCGGGTAGCGCCGCGACGCAATACTCAGCAACTAGCGCACTTGGCCCGGACCGATCGTTGATCGGTCCGAGCCCTTTCTTCGCCCGCCCTCGCGGTCTGCACCGGGCCCGTATAGCCGATGGATTAAGCGGCGCATTAGAGGCTGAAGACGCGAAGCCCGTCTACGCGGACTGGAGACTACCAGATGCCTCATTCCACAGCGAGGGCGTGCGGACTGTCCTGGCGGCGAGAAAGCGGCGGGTCACGACGACCGTCACGACCGCAAGACGTTCCAGCTCGGGGGTACAGCCGCATCAGAGCGCCGGGGCCACCGCTCAGCGCACGGCGGTCGGGGCCTCGATGGCGATCGGGATGTTGAAGTCGGTGAAGCGGCTCTCCATGTAGTGACCGACCGAGAACATCCGTTGCTGACGCACAAGGCCGTCCTGTTCGCCGATCCAGAGGGTCACGCGCGCGTCGCCCGCGCTGTCGAGGAACGCCAGCTTCCAGCAGGGAACGCCGTCGATTTGCTCGCGACCGAGGATCGTGACCTCCACGGCGGATTTGGCAAAGGCGTACTGCGGCCAGCGGTAGCCGCTCGGCTCCGGCCATTCGCTCGCGACCCATTGCCCGCCGCCCACGCGGTCGAAGCGACGCTTGGCGATGATGATCGTCTCGCCGCCGGTATCCGCAGTCAGGCGCAAACGGTCGGGCGCGGCCCACTCGTATGTGGTGACCGTGGGCGTGCCGCCCGCGCCGATCGACTGCCTTTCGCGCAGGCCGGTGAGGCGGTTCATCGCCGCGTCGGAGGCGGCCAGGATCGAGCGCGCGCCGCCACTCGGCAGATCGAGCGCGAAGGTCGCGCGGGCGGCGGCGGCACCCTGCGGCGTGACGGTCGCCTCGATCCGCCAGGGGCCATAGCGGTCAAGGTCGCCGAGACCGGTGAAGCGACCGCCACGCCCCGTGAGGGCGACATCCTGCGGCGTCGCACCGTCGGGTGGCAGGAGGCGCAGCGCGACCGTCGCGTTCTCGATCGTCGTGCCGGACGGGTCGCGCAGGATAACGGCGAGGACGGTGGGGCCGTTGCCGGTCGGGCCGAGCGTCAGGTTCACCAGCGTTGTCCCAGCGTTGGCCGCGAGCGTGACGCTGCCGACATCGGCGGCGGCGCTGCCGCCAGTATCGGCATCCGCCGCGATGGCGGTGCGGGCGGGCGGCAGCGCGGTCAGCAGGCCGACGACGCCGAGGACCACGACGCCGAGCGCCGCCTCGCCCCAGAGAGTGCGCCAGAGACGCCGGGCGACGACGCGGGATTCCTCACTGTCACCCTCGCCCGCGACGGGCGGCGCGAGGGCGCGCAGGCGGGGGGTGATCACCAGCCGATTGAACACGCCCAGGATCAGCAAGGGGACGAGGGCGAGAAGTTTGAGCAGGAACGTGCGCCCGTAGAGGGTCTGGCCGAGGGTCGCGGGGCTCTCGATATGGACCCAGACCTGATAGAAGCCGGTGATGGCGAGTATCTGGATCGCAACCAGCGCCAGGGCTGAGAAACGCGGCAGGGCCGTAGCCAGGGTCGCCAGGCCATCGCCGTTGCCGAGGGCGCGCACGACGCGCGGGAAGATCAGCGCCAGGGCCAGCAGCCCCCCCACCCAGACGATGGTGGCCGACAGATGCAGCCAATCGACCAGGACCGACAACGGCACGGGGGCGGTGGCGGCCGCATGGCCGCTGAGCGAGGTCAACGCGGCGAGCGCACCACCGCCGACCAGGATGGCCCACCAGGCAGCGGATCCGCGCTCGGCGTGCGGCGTCATGGGATCGGCCGCGCGCAACTCCAGGTCGCCCGCGATGATCGGCAGGGCCAGCGAGGGGACCAGCAGGAGGGCGAAGCGTGCGAGCCAGAGGGTGCCGAAGCGTCCGCTGAGGGTCGCGAGGAGGTTGGCAGGCTTGAGGGCGTCGGCGACGGTGCCGAGCGAGCTGCCGAGCGAGGCCGAAATGAGCAGGACAAATTGCGCCAGGACGAGGACGCCGAAGCCGATCCAGATCCAGCGCACCGCGCGCGCGTCGAAGAATCCCAGCGCCTCGGTCGGCACCGCCCGCCGCCCGCGCGGCCAGGCCGGGGCGAGGACGAAGAGGCGGAAAGCGACCGGCCCCAGGAGGAGCAGGAGGCCGAGGAGGTTGAGCCAGCGCCCCACCGCCTGGATGAGCAACGGGGGGGTGACCTCGGCCTGCGCCTGCGGCGCGGTCCCGGCCAGCACGTCGGCGGGCGCGACGCCGACCCCGAAGCGCAGGGTGCCGCTGATCGGGTGAGTGTCGCTCGACAGGAGCGCGTAGCGGACGGTGTAGACGCCTGCCGGGAGTTGGGGGAGCGAGGCGACCACCGTGGCCGCATCGCTCGGCGCGGCCTTGGCGTCGCGCAGATCGACGCGACGGCCCTGGTCGTTGCTGACGATGACGCGGTCCGGGCGGACCTCCACCGGCTCGGTGAAAGTGAGCCGCACCTCCCCCAGATTGGCCGCGACGATCGCGCCGTTCGTCGGCTGCGTGCGCTGCAAGGAGGCATGTGCCGAGACGCGCGGCGGCGCGGCGGCGAGGCCGAGCAGCACGAGCGCACAGGAGAAGACGAGGAACGCGAGACGCTGACGGGTGGACTTCATTGGCCTCCACGAAGGCACCATAACGGGCCTGCACACCAAGAAGTGTACCCCCACCCCCAACAGGCAACAATACGCCGCGCGGCAGGTGATTGGATGCGGGCCGCGCCCGTGAAATGCGGGGGCGAGGCGCGCAGGGTCACCATGCCCCGAGGCCACGCCGCGCGGTGGAAAAGAAGCTGATTACCGACTATCATTGGCTCCTTATGATGATGAGAACGGTGACGACAACGCAGACGACGCAATCGAAGAACGACCCGAAAGGCGGCCCGCGCGACGAGAGTGGCGAGAAGCTGATCGCGTCCAATCGGCAGGCCCGCTTCGAGTACAGTATCTTCGAGACGGTCGAAGCGGGCCTCGCGCTGACCGGCACCGAGATCAAGTCGATCCGCGCGGCGAAGGTCACGCTGCGCGATGCTTACGCCCGGATCGACGATGGCGAGGTCTGGCTGATCGGGATGCACATCTCCCCTTATGAACAGGCGGGGAGCTATTTCCAGCACGATCCATTGCGCCCCAAGAAACTCCTGCTCCACCGCCGCCAGATTTTCCGGTTGAAAGCCGAACTGGGCCAGAAAGGGCTGACGCTGGTCCCGTTGCGCCTCTATTTACGGGGCGGGCGGGCGAAGCTCGAATTGGGCCTGGCGAAGGGCAGGAAGCTGTACGACAAACGCGATGCGATGGCCGAGCGGGACGCTAAGCGCGATGTCGCTCGCGCACTCCGCTCGCGCGACTGATCGGGCGGCGATCGGGCGAAGATCGCGCAGCGGACGTTGTCGGAGCGTGACGAGGTTGCACTCGCGCGGGCGATCCGCTATCATTATGTCAGGCAACGTTGGGCCTGGGGATGTCCGGTTTCGACAGGGATGTACGCCAGGGAATTGCAGGCCGAGGCGCCCGGGTTCCTCGAAAAAAACGGGCAATGCCTTAACTGGCAAAACTTCTTACGCTCTGGCTGCCTAGGTAGCCACGTCCCCGCAGTCCCCACCCCGACGGGATTGCGACCGGGCGTCACAAAGTCGGGGTGCTGCGTCGCCGACTGCGGGCTAAACGACGCAAAAGACTAGCCCACTAGGTGACGAGGGAGGCCGTCGAGGGCCGCCCTGTCAGCGAAACACAAATCCTCGACTATGCCTGTAGGACATTGTCGGCCGAAATTTCTGGACGGGGGTTCGACTCCCCCCATCTCCACCACAGCACTAACGGAACCTGGAGCGATGGTCGGCGCAGATGCGCCGACCATCGCTCTTTGCCCAGCCTGCCAACCGCCGAGCGCGCACCGCTGCCGGGCGCTGCCCGCGTTGCCAGATGCTCGTGCCGGTCCTCATCCCAAAAAGCTTGGGACACCGCTTGCTACCCCGGTCCGGCCAGTACGAGTCGGCTCGTCCTACGTCCGCGCTTGACGTAGTGAGGTGGCGTACCCCGGACCTGATGAAGGACCATGGTACTAGTACACGACGGCGGAAGTCTCACGATGGTATATTGGGTGCCTGCGTCGCGCGGCAGGGGCGGCGGCACGAGGGGAGGAGCTGATGCGCGGGCCGCAACCGGCACGGATCGATCTGAACGAC
>JAABUN010001743.1_pt1 | contig 44700 bp, 35 predicted proteins | sample 5559311 | NCBI WGS metagenome assembly JAABUN01 (sample SAMN10711877, study PRJNA513370) | rock metagenome | isolation source: Antarctica rocks | place: Antarctica: Victoria Land, Siegfried Peak sud
TTTTACAAAATCTGATATGTCTGTTTGGTTGAAAGTATCCCAGTCTGTTGCAGCGTTTACGAATATTTTTGCAATGTCTTTAAGCTTATGATCGGCTTTGTCAATGTCAACCAAACTTCTAATTTGGGAGATTTTTGTCAAACTTGAATTGTTAGGTTGCATCGGTATAAGCTTGCAGGTAACGGCTGCGGCTTGGCGATGTGGCGGTATTTGAAAATCGTCTGCCCGTAACCGAGGCTAAATTTATAAATAAAGTTCATTGTTTATTCTATTGCCCGGCGTTTTTCGTCGGCTGGAACTGAAGCCGATTAGCGAACAAAAAGTTGAGCATATATTCGTCGCCCTGCCATATTGCCAAACCGCCTGTTGTAGGCTGCTGCTCTCTGTCAATATTGATGCTGTTCAGAAAGAACTGGTTCTGCATAGTCTATAATTCCTTTGTCTTGCAGCTCTGATAATTTCTGTTTAATTGGTTCGTATTGTTTGTCAGCAAGAATTTCAATTACAAAATATCCTTCTTTAAATTTTTCTGATTTGCAGTCCAAAGAATTAAAAATGTCTCGAATGTCATTTGTCGCAATGCTTTTGTCCATAATTACGACTTGTACAAGTGAATTTCCTGAATACTCAATGGTTTCTCTGTAGGTCAACATTTTTTCTGTGTCGTCATACTCTGCAAAAACAATGTCGGCCGAAGCAATTGATGCGTAAAACGGAATATTGTCAATTTTATAAAGTCCTTTGTCTGCGTCTACAATTTCAGCCCACATTGTCTCAACAGTCCACTCGTCTAAAACGTTGCTGTAAAATCTACAAAGTATTTTCACAAATTTATCGTCTACTGTTGCCATAATTGAAGTCGGTCTTGCAGTTGCCTACAACGTTTGTATTACCGTATTACCCGAATATACAAAAAATCCTAATCATTGATAACCAGCACACTTCATTTCGCTTTTGCAAATTGTTAGTTGCGGCAATACAACCAGGAAATTTGAGTGATGATTGATTTACATTGGAGGAATTAGCTACACTAAGCATCTCCATTTATCACATGGTTCATTACTTATTGTCTTTTTTTAATTTTATCAATATAACGCAATCAGTAATAATATAAAAATGGTTCCGCAGCAACGCTACCCTCAGTCCCAATATATACTTTAGATAAAGTAAATCCATTTAAATAGCATAATTAAGATTAGACGGTTGGTAAATTATTTTATGGTGAGATTGACTTCCCAATCAACGTTACACAAAATACAAGTCTTGTTGAAATATACAAGTACGTGAATCAGAGAATGCCTTTCACTAGAAAAATATAAATGATTTCAATGAGGGAATTGTAGAATAGCTTACGAAGAAATGAGGAAGGAAACTGAAAACACAAGGTTCGGATCTGTGAGATCTATAAAACCTCATAGGTCCGAACCTTGTGTTGAAAATTGTTCTAATTAAAATCAGCTGCAGCTACTGCTTCATTTATTTTTATGTCTTTAACCGTAATGTCTACAGTCTGGGAACCTGCCTGGTTAACCCAGGTAGAGGGGAATAATATACTCCCGAATTTTTTATAGTCTTTATATTCAAGTACAGTAGGTGTTTCTCCGGCAGCGGTTATTTCTGTTGATTCCACTTTTTTTAATAAGCCTGATTTTACGTCGTAATATTCAGTAGTCTTTTTGCCGGATGCTGAAGTTATAGTTAATTTATAGGCATCTTCGCCATTTATTTTTTCCATTCCATCCACAGATAATTTATAGTCTGACTGGCTATACTTCAATTGCCTGAAAATGCCACCTGTTTCTTTTTTGTTGCTGATCTCCCCTGCTTCCATGTCTTTTTTCTGGCCCTGCATTTCCATGTAACCTTTTGTTCCATCGAAAACATTTTTAACTACCGTATTTCCATTAAGAGAAACAGTAGTAATCTCTTTATCAGGATTCATTTTTTTTACATTTCCCGTTAAAGACATTCCCTGAACGGATGCGTCAAAATCAATATTTATGGTGTTAATTGTTTTAAGCGTTGCTTCGCCGCCAATCGCATCTAAATATTTTTTAATGATGGTGGCTGCATTAACTGTTGCATCAACCTTTTTTGCTTCATTGGCAGCTACTGATACCGGTTTTGCATAACTATCAAAATATTTTACCGGGTATTTTAACGCGGGAAGTTTAGCTGAAAAATCGCTTGCCTTACCGGTCATGATGACGCGAGGATCTAAGGGGATATACTTTTGTGCAGCCTTTTGTATGTCATCAGCCGTTACTGCATTAACCTTTTGCAGGTAGGTACGATAAAAATCTTTCGGCAATTTTTCAATAGCCGTGTTCAATGCAAAACGTGCCACGGTTGCAGGATTTTCGAAGCTTAAAGCAAACCGCCCACTCAGGTAATTTTTTACATTCTGTAATTCTTCCGGTGTCACTTTTTCTGACCTGATGGCTTTAAGTTCTTTCATAAATTCCTGCACTGCGCTATCTGCTACAGCATTTCGCACGCTAGCGCTCGCGGTAAACAATCCTGATCCGAACCTGTCGTTGCCGGAAGTGGAATAAGCTCCATATGTAAAGCCATGCTTTTCGCGCAGGTTGTTAAATAAACGGGCGTCTGCTCCACCGCCAAGAATTTCGTTTGCCAATAATAGTGCAAAATAATCAGGGCTGTTTAAACGAAAATTTATAGGCTGTGTTACTTTAATAACGGTTTGTACTGCATTTGGAACATCTACCACATCAATTTCAGTGGCTGCATGTTGAGCAAGAATAGGAGGAGGGTTTAATTGAAGTTTGTTACCCTTCCAATCACCAAAATATTTAGTGGCTATTGATTTTGCCTGGGCGGCGTTAATATCTCCTACAAATACCAGGTAACCCCTGTCTGAAGTAATGTATTTCGAATACGCGTTCTTCACGTCATCCAGCGTAATACTTTTAAAAGTTTCTTCCGTCTCAAACTCGCCATAAGGATGAGAGACGCCAAAGTTTAAAGCATTAACCACACGTCCTGAAATTGCAGAGGCATTTTTTTCATTACTTTTTAATCCCTGAATAGATTGCTGGCGAAGCTTTTCAAGGGATTCTGCAGGAAAGGACGGATGACGTAAAGCGTCTGACATCAAAGCCACTGCTTTATCTATATATTTAGTAAGCGCATTTGCTGAACCACCTGTTGCAGTAACATCCACAGATGCACCAATAAGGTCTACTTCCTCATCAAATGCTGCTTTGGATTTTGAAGTGGTGCCTTCATTCATCATAGCACCAAGAATATTTATAACACCTGCCTTATTGCCTTCAAGCACAGGTGTTCTGTCAATTGTATAAGAGACTGTTACCTTAGGCGCTTTATGATTTTCAACTACCAGTACCTGGATACCATTTGCAAGGGTAAATGTTTGGGGGTCATTAATTTTAATAACAGGAGCAGGCTGAGGTTTAGGCGCCCTGGTTCTGTCAATATTTTGAGAGATCGCCGGCAACATCAGGCTGCTGCATATCAATGCTCCGAATATATGTTTTATCATGATAATTTATTAATTGAAATGCTTAATAATCTTTGTTTAAATTATTTTTTAGGGAGATAGTATAAAATAAGGCGCTGGTTTTTGTTCAGGTATTTTTTAGCAGCTGCACGGATGTCTTCCTTGGTGATAGAAAGATACTCGCTAAGCTCAGTGTTGATGCGCCCGGTGTTACGAAAATAAGTATAATCTGATGCCAGTTCTTCAGCTACGCGAAGCGAGGATAGGTTAGCATCTGCATACTGACTTTCGTAAGTGTTCTTAAGCTTTTGTAATTCTTTATCTGATATAAGGTCAGTCTGAAGCTTTACAATTTCCTCATCCATGTCTTTCATGATCTCCTCCAGTGTTTTATTAACATTGGGCAAACCATAAATAACATACGTGCTGTAATCTTCACCGCTAACACTCTGGGCACCAACCTGCAATGCATTCTTTTTTTCATCTACCATCTTTTTGCGAAGCCGCGAGCTGGCACCTCCTGTTAAAATTTCACTTACCAGGTCCATCACTTTCTGGTCTTTTTCTTTTGTGCCGGGAATCCGGTATGCCAGCATAATAGCGGGTATCTGGATATTGGCATCGTAGGCAGTATCAATAATAGCTGTTGTAATAGGATCTTCTTTTATTGCTGGCTGATTAACCTGTGGCCCCTTAGGGATACCGGCAAACCATGCTTTCACCAGAGTTTTTGTTTTTTCAATATCTATATCCCCTGCAATGGAAAGAACGGCATTGTTTGGCGTATAATTTTTCTTAAAAAAAGCAATGAATTCATCCAGTTTGGCAGCATTCAGATTTTCCATGGAGCCTATAGTAGCCCACCGGTAGGGATGCTTTGTGTAGAGCCTTTTTAGAATTTCTGTTAGAAATTGTCCGTAAGGCTGATTGTCAACCCTCAGTCTTTTCTCTTCTTTAACCACTTCCCTTTGGGTATTCACCCCAATTTCATTGATGACGGGATGCATCATTCTTTCCGATTCGAGCCATAAGCCGGTTTCAAGCTGGTTGCTTGGAAATACCTCGTAATAAAAGGTCCTGTCCTGGGAGGTGTTAGCATTATTCTGACCTCCATTAGAGGAAACGAATTTCATGAATTCGCCGCGTTTAATGTTATCGCTTCCTTCAAATAAAAGGTGTTCAAAAAAATGAGCAAAGCCGGTACGGGCAGTGTCTTCATTTTTTGATCCTACATGATACATTACCGATACTGCCACTACTGGTGCAGAATTATCATTATGTAAAATTACATGCAGGCCATTTTCCAGGTCGTATTCGGTAAAATTAACTTTTTGAGCGGAGGTGGTCATGCTTAAGAACAAGGTAACACCGGCCAGCCCTGCTAAGATTCTTTTCATTATGTTTCTTTACTTGGTTTATGTAAAGATATTATACAATTAAACACTCTATTAGTTAAACTGATAAACGGAAAATTACTTGTTTAAAAGCGCAGTGTGCATATTGAAGGTAACTTAACAAAAAGTGAAATGTTTGAAAGCGGCGACATCATTGCAGCGTATTGCATTGTTTTATAATTTATGGAAATGAGCGATAATTTGATATTTATCAAACGGAACCTGTATGCTTCAATTATATATTTATATTACTGAAAAAACAACTTCTCTTACCAAATGCTAACCTCTTACAAGAAACCATAAGCATGCAGTATAATAATTTAAATCATAATCAATGAAACATTTATTAAGAATTCTTTCAAAAACAAATTTGGTAGTAGCCGTACTGTTATCTGGAATAGCTTACGGTCAGGATTTGCCAAAAGTTATTCAACCTGCTCCCAGTTCATCAGCCTTGTTCAGATTTTTAGATTATCCGATGGATTATTCTACAAGGGTTACCACAAATCAGCATACCTATTTATGAAATTAAAAGCGGGAGCCTGAGCGTACCTATCAGCATCAGTAATCATGCATCAGGGCGAAGGGTCACCGATCAAAACGGGCCGATTGCTTTAGGCTGGAGTTTAAATGCAGGTGGTATGATTTCCAGAACCGTGTACGGCTCACCGGATTTTGGTACCAATGGAAGTAACCATCCGTTCCCTTCTCCTTTCAATATCAGTAACATTAATATAAAAAATGACTTGGCTTACCTGCAAAGAATTACACACTTTGACAATGATCCTGACCTTTCTCCAATGGGTACCTGGATGGATTCCGAATACGATATTTTCTCTTATAGTTTTAACGGCCATAGCGGAAAATTTATATTTAAAGACAGTAACAATATTAAGGTACCTGCATTTTTGCCTTATAAACCTTTTAAATTAACGACACATCTTGGTGGTGGATTATCGGGTATTGACATAATAGATGATGCCGGAATACAATATATATTTATAGGGAACGAATCCTATACGGCGAATGAGCAGTCGGTTTACTCAGGATATAATATCAGCAAAATGATATCCGCAGATAAATCTGATACTATTAGTTTTATATATACAGGTTTTCACGAAGAACGTACCACAATAAATCAACAAACGGTATTGAACGATTTGAATAATGTTTCATCACTTGATAATCCATTTGGAATTAATGAAGTTGAAAATAAGGAAAGTACAAGCCATGACACCTATCAAACTTCCCGTTTAACCGAGATAGACTTTAAACAGGGTAAAGTTTTATTCAAGCTTTCAAACGGCACGTATAAGATTGAAAATATTCAAATAAAAAATCTGAATAACCAAACAATAAAGACAATACAATTTAACAGGTCCTACCTGGAATCATTATCAGAAATGAGTTACTCTTTGGATAAACTGGATAGCCTTACGTTTAAGGATGAAAGCGGGGCATCCATTGAAAATTACTCCTTTACTTATTATCCTACAATTTTCACCGGCTCCTCAACGCAAATTGATGTACGTCACCGCGATTGGTGGGGTTATTATAATGCCTCAGGGGAACATGACATGGTTCCTTATACCAGTGTTGAATACCAATATAAACCTTCCACTCAGAACAATCAAAATTACCGTATCGGAAATCCTAATTATAGAAGAGAACCTAATTTGAATGCATTACGAAGCGGCATGTTGAAAAAAGTCACCTATCCTACAGGCGGAAGTTCTGAATTTATTTATGAGAATAACAAGTATTTTACTTATGCAACTAATGAGGTAAAAGTAGGGCCTGGGCTACGTATTGCCCAGATTAAATCGGATGATAACAATGGAAATAATTATTATAAAACTTATAAATATGGAATCAATGAATCAGGATACGGTGCTATTGATATGGAGCCACAACTTAATACTATGGCAACGCAGAACTACTATAACTTTGTCCCCACTTTTGAGTCTGAATTAGTTGGAGATTACAGGCAGCGAATCTTTTATTCAGGGTTTATTCCTGAATTGAGCGCATTGGCAGACAGGCCTGTAATATATAGTGAAGTGGCAGAGTATAATGGTACGGAAACGAATAACCTCGGCAAAACTATTTATAATTACGACTATTACGCATGGGCGCCGGCAAGCATGCCTTCATATGTATATGGGGCCATAACTAAAATGCATATATATGATTTCAATTACTGGAACAATCCATCCCTGATTTTAAAAACAGACTATAAAAGGATAGAGAATACTGGATCGGTATCATACCAGAAGCAAAGGGAATTGGTAAATAACTATGCAGTAAAAACCATAGCCTTTGTAAAAGGGTTGCACGTGCAGAAAGTTCACATATACACTCAAATGTGGTAGGAGTATAGGTGGATTTGGAAAATATGCTGAAGAGGAAGGTGTACAATCAAATAATGTTCAGGTTTATTCTTTCAATGAATACAGAATACCGGTCGGCTATAAAAATTTAATGAGTTCTAATGAAACGTTATACAGTGATGATGGGCGAAGCATCATATCTTCTGTTGCTTATGAATATAATCAGCACCAGCTTATGAGCAAAACTATTAAAGCCGCTTCAGACGGAGCTGTATTAGCTACACAGTTTAAATATCCTTTTGATTTAACTGAAGATCCGGTTTACGGTGCTGCATCTAAAGAAATGATTAGCCGTAACATGTTAAACGTAACTATTGAACAGAGTGACTACAAAAATTCCCTTCACATCAAAAGTGTAAAAACGAAATATAAAGATTGGGGTAATAATATTATAGCCCCTGAATACGTAGAGTCAAATACGCTTAATAATGCGTCAGAAGTTATGTTAAGGTATATAGCTTATGATAACCAGGCTAATATTTGTTCGGTATCAAAAGAAAATGATGTAGTACAATCTTATATCTGGGGTTATAATAAGGCGCTTCCTGTTGCACAGGTTACGGGCGCGGATTACAATACTATCGGCAGGTTAGTTTAGTTAATCAGGGTATTTTAAACAATCCGCAAAGTACAGAACAGCAGATCAGAAATGAACTCAACAATATACGCACTGCCCTTTCGGGAACAAAAGCGATGGTAACAACATTTACCTTTAAGCCTCTTATTGGTATGACTAGTCAGACAGACCCAAATAGGAAAACCACTTATTATATGTATGATTCATACGGTAGACTCTCCTATATTAAAGATCATGATGGCAACGTGCTAAAAAAATATTGTTATAACTACCAGGGTAAGGCGGAAAGTTGTAATCTTTATTTCAGCAAGGATTACAGTGGTAATTACAATTCTAAAAATTGTTCTTTAGGAAGTTTTCAACCTTACTATGTTAACGTACCTGAAGGCCAGTTTAGTTCTACTGCCTCTCAGTCTGCAGCTGATTTGCTTACGCAGCAATATGCCCAGCAACAGGCTAACCAATACGGAACCTGCCTTACTTCCTACCTGACTATAAACTATTATAACCGCACGGACGCCAATGGTTATACTATAAGATTGTATAATACTTCTACCGGTGCCTCTTACAATTTTTCTGTAAATGCATATAGTAATGGCGTAGGACAGATCCCTGTGGATACCTACAACATTTCAATTTGTAATGACAGTGATAACAATTATCACAATTATTCCGCAGGTTGTTCTTATTATAACTCAGGTTATGGGAATGCTATATTTTATAATGTTCCTTTAAGTGGAACGTACAACAGGATTGAAATTTATTAATATACAAACTTATTTTATGAAATACTTATTAAGCTTTATGTTGATCGCGGCATTATGTTCCTTTAACCTGGTTGAAGATATTTATAGTTTATCTGTTAAAACTATAGAGGGTAAAAGTATTGACCTAAGTAATTTTAAAGGCAAGAAAATGCTTTTTATAATGCTACCTTCTTCTGCAAATGACAGCAGTGCTGCTGCCACGGAGCTTTCAGTACTGCTAACAAAATATAATAGTGATCTTGTTGTAATTGGTATACCCGCTAAAGAAACAGGCATTGGGAATATGGATGAAAAAAAGCTGGGAAGTCTTTATATGAATCAACCTGACAATTTTATTTTGACAGAAAGCATGCAAGTTAAAAAGGAAGTTGCGGACCAGCAATCTTCCCTTATTCAGTGGCTGACGAATAAGGATAAGAACGGGCACTTTGATCAGGATAAATTAGAGCCAGGTCATAAGTTCTTCGTAGATGAAGCGGGAGAGCTTTATGCAGTAATGGGGCCGGAGACAAAACTTTCAAACGCTGTCATTGATAAAATACTGTCTAAAGCTTTTGTGAAGAAATAACAGCGTTTATGCATTAATAACTTGTTTGATCATAAGGGAATAAAAGGTAATGAATGGGTATTATGTAAAAATCATAAACTTACGCGGCTTTGTTGCATGAATACTCGATTTTATAATCCACCTGATACAAACCTTATTAGAAAATAAAGGATCAATATTTTTATTTTATTATCCCTGACAACTTTATTAAAAGCGCAGTTTTTAAAATGCTTTCCTTGTATCATGTTGACTGCCACCTACACCAATAACGGATGATCCATACACTTTGATTGTTGATTTTATAAAATCTTCCTCATTAGCTTTATAAATGTTATCAACGTATTTCTGTGGGTTGCGGTCAATATAAGGAAACCAGGTACTTTGTATTTGTATCATGATTTTGTGTCCCTTTTTGAAAGTATGCAATACGTCCTCTAATGGAACATTTACATCGGTTACCTGACCAGGGACAAAAGGTTTTGGTTTCTCAAAACTCTCGCGGAACCTGCCTCTGAATACTTCGCTACGAACTAGTTGCTGGTATCCACCCATTATTACATTAGCCGGGTTGCCGGCGTAATTAGGAGTATTATCAGGATATACATCAATCAGTTTCACAATAAAATCCGCATCGGTGCCGGTCATAGCAACTTTTAATTTAGCCAGTATTTCACCGGCAATAGTCAGTTCGTTATTTAATGTATCAGTTTCAAAAGTCAGTACATCTGGCCTTCTGGAGGCATTGCGCTGATCATCGCTCATAAAACGGCGGGGCGTAAATGTTAGTCCCTCTGTTTGTGAAGTGTAAGGTACCGGTTTGCTAGGATCGCTGGTATATTCAAAAACCGCTTTATCATCAAGGGGTTTATTTACTGATAACCTGCCATTGTCACCAAAATACAATTGCATAGAAGGTATTTCTGCCGGCGGCCATTGAGAGAATTTCTGCCAGAGTTTTTTACCGGTATCGAACATATAAGCTTCAGGCAGGTCTTGTTTACCTTCATCCTTCAGGTAATAAGCAAAGAAATTCTTTTCTATATCTCTTTGAAAAAAAGTAGCAATGCTGTCTCCAAAATAAATATGATTGTGAACGCTTTTCCCTGTCTCGCGCGCCCAATCACCATGGCCCCACGGACCCATAACAATGGTATTCTTTGCACCAGGTGTAGTCTTTTCAATAGTTTTATAAATATGAAGGGGCCCTGTAAGATCTTCCGCGTCAAACCAGCCGCCCACAGTCATCACTGCAGGAGTAATTTTATTAAGATGAGGAAGGATATTTCTTTTTTGCCAGAACGTATCATAATTAGGATGATTTATTATCTCCTGCCAGAAGAAATTGTCGGAATGATATTTTTCTGTAATGTTTTTCAGCGGCCCAAGGTTTAAGTAAAAATCATAAGCATCCTTTACGGGCTGTGTGTACATACGCCCCATTTCTGCATCAAACCAATTTTCTTTAGTCTGCTCTTTTTTCTGATAACCAAACACTGCAAACGCAGGTGTATAACTTTCAAGGTAGGCCCCCATATGATGAAAATCATCAAAGAAAAAATCCGAGATAGGCGCCTGTGGTGAACAGGCTTTTAAGGCTGGATGCGCATCCGGTAAAGCGGCCGCAGTATAATAACCCGGGTAAGAAATACCGTACATGCCTACACGCCCATTGTTTCCTTTAAGATTTTTAACCATCCAGTCGATGCTGTCCCAGGTATCGGAGCTTTCATCAATGTTCTTTTTATTTTTCGGATCATTGCCCGTTACATTCGGTGTCATATTAGTAAATACACCTTCACTCATGTAGCGTCCCCGCACATCCTGGTAAGCGAGTATATAACCATCTTCAATAAGATACCTGGAAGGAGTGCGGGTTTTATAATCGGAGTAGCCTGAAGCACTGTAACATGTTCTGTTCAGCAAGATCGGGTAGGTCTTTGATTTATCCTTGGGCATATAAACAATAGTGAATAGTTTAATGCCATCCCTCATTGCTATCTGGTACTCAAACTTTTCAAAATGCTCACGCATGTAAAGAGAATCCTTATCCAGGTTTTGAGCACTAAGCATAACTGAACTCAGCATTAATGCTACAATTGTAATAAATGACTTCATGTAATAATTGTTAATTGTTAATGGTTAATGGTTAACGGATAGAGGTGAATGGTGAATGGTTAATGGTTAATGATTAACGGTTAGCTTATTTTGGTTGGGGTAGATTAATTAGCTTCAACGACTCTAATTGTATCAGGCACTACCCGTTAACAATTAACCATTAATATTTGATTGCTTCTTCCTCTCATTGAAATCTGCAGATTTTCCTTTTTCAATTGAAAGACTTTTCCAGCTTGCTCTTTTAATCATTTTGCCAATATAAACTATTTGCCCTACATGATAAGGATAATGAGAAAGCTGGCGGTTGATCGCATCAATTACTATATGAGGTTCGTGGCGAATATAAATAGTTTTCACAAGATCATCTTCAGTAAGATGTTCCAATACATCAAGCATAACCTTCCAACCTTTTTCCCACTCTTCCAACAGCTGTTGTTTTGTAAAAGAGTGAACTGCAAATTCATCATCCCGCTTTCGCCATGACTTTTCCCCGTCTTCAGTTAAAAAATTTGTCCACCTGCTGATCATGTTCCCGCTCATATGTCGAATGATCACTGCAATACTGTTTGATTCGCTGTCGGGCTGGAAGTTAAAATCTTTTTCTTCAAGCTGTACAAATGTTTTATCTGCCAGCTCTTTGTAATATTTAAATCGTTTAACGGCTGATTGAATATAAATAGTTTCAGCAGATGTTGACATGAATTTTAGTTGTTAATGGTTAATGGTAATTGTTAATTGTTAACGGATAGTTGGTAAGTGTATATAATGGATTAGTTGCTAGTGTCGTGTCAACCATAAAATGTCTGTAAATGTTTGCTATCAGCCGTCAGCTACTGATTGAGTATTGCTGCAGGTGGGGGATTCGATAACGTCGAGCCCGGACTGTAGCTTGATTTTGTTTAAAAGTTGAAGGTAAGCACTAAAGCTAAATTAATAATCCTGCCCGGAACTGCTGTTGATAGCGGTTTGCTGCCGATTGCTCCAACGTCCCACCTTGCAGCAATACCCATGTTTGGTGGCAGTTTTTCTTTGTCAAATAAGAAGAATTTATACTATTCCGTTCTCAAACTCTTCACAGGATTTGCAAGCGCTGCTTTTATTGCCTGAAGGCTTACTGTTATTAATGCAATTAAAACAGCAATGAAACTTGCTAAAGCAAACATCCACCAACTGATGTTAATTCTATAAGCGAAACTTTGGAGCCATTTACTCATCACCCATCCTGCAATTGGCAACGCAATTATCATTGCAACGGTTATTAATTTTAAAAAGTCTTTTGATAAAAGCTTAACGATGCCGGTAACGCTTGCCCCCAATACTTTTCGAACTCCTATTTCTTTGCTTCTTTGTTCGGCACTGAAGGCTGTTAATCCGAATAGTCCTAAACATGAAATAAAGATAGCCATCAACATGAATGAATTGATGATATTCGACAGTACAATTTCAGACTGATATTGTTTGTGCACTTCTTCATCCACAAACTTGTATTCAAATGGAACGCCTGTAAAATATTTATTCCATATCGAAGCAATTTTCTCAAGCAGTGTATTATAATTCTTGCTGTTTGAGCTGATGAGCACTTCAGGGACATCACCTCTAATATACCAAATAAACAATGGTTTGATTTCATCACGTAGTGAATTAAAATTATAATCTTTCATCACACCGGCGATTTCAAAATTCATTGGTATGCCATTGGCTGATTGGGAGAAAAGCTTTGTGCCGGGCGCCTGGTCAACACGAAGCCCTAATGTTTTTGTGAAGGTTTCATTAAGAATGACCTTTCCTGAATCGAACGGTCTGAAATCTCTGCCTGCCGCAAGCTTGATGCCAGTCGTCTTTATAAAATTTTCATCTGCTTCAATAAAGCTTGCATCAGGAGCGGTAGCAATATTTCCGCCTTGAAGAAAAAGATGTAGGTCGTAAAGAACTTCTTGTCCGGGAAAATTATCTGTTCTGGTTACTGATTTTACTTCTGCTAAATTCTGCAGGTCATTTATAAAGTCAGGTATTTTATCAATAGACTCGTTTGTGTGAAAGACAAAACCAATTTTTTGACTTTGATCAAAACCAAGATCCTTATTCTTTATATAATTTAACTGGCTATAGATGACAATAATGCCGGTAATTAGAACAATAGATAACACAAATTGAATCACAACTAAGGAGCGCCTTATTCCTTCTGCTGAAATATGACTCGTAAAATTTCCTTTGATTACTTTTATCGCTTTGAATGCGGACAAATAAAATGCTGGGTAACTACCTGCTGCTAATCCGGTTATTGCAATGATGCTTGCAAGCATTAACCATAATTTGTAATCGGAAAGAAATTGCAATTGAATATTCGCCTGGGTAATTTGGTTAAACAAGGGAAGCATCAAAATCAATAATGGCAAAGCAATCATCACCCCTATCAGCGAAAGAAGAAATGATTCACTAAGAAATTGTTTTATCAGATCCGCTCTTCCCGCACCAATTACTTTTCTTACGCCAACTTCCTTTGCTCGTTTTGATGCACGGGCAGTGGAAAGATTCATAAAATTGATACACGCAATAACCTGTATTAAAACAGCAATCAGTATTAAAATATAAAGAAAAACAGGACTTATCGGCTTGGATAATTCAAGACCTCTGAAACCTGGAGTGTTATGAATTGTGTTGACAGGCTGAAGATAAAACTGCTTTTCCATTCCCTCGCTTTTCAATTGTGCCTGCCCGTGCTTATTTAAAAAATTAGGAAATTTTTTCTCCAAAGCCGCAACATTTGTATGGGGACCCAACTTTATATAAGAAATAACAATATTGTCTCCGGTCCACGAATTGTGTTGAGTCATGTAACCGCCGTAGCCGCCACTGTTCATTGACATAAAAAAATCGGCTTGTATATGCGATTTACCGAGGCTTTCATCAACCACACCGCTCACAGTAAAATTATTCGTGCCAAAACGATTAACTATTTGAATCACTTTGCCGATAGGATCTTCATGCCCGAAAAGCTTGTCGGCAATCGGTTTCATCAATACAATACTATTTGGAGTTCGTAAAGCAGCTTTTGAATTCCCATTATTAAAATGAAATTTGAATATGTCGAATAAAGTGGAGTCTGCATATACGGCATTATTTTCATACAACGATTTGTCTTTGTAGCGAAGCAAATGATGATCCATTCCAACGCCAGGAATAATTCTTGCATATTCCTCCACTTCGGCAAAATCATTTTTCATAGCCGGCGCAACGGGTGCAGTAACCGTTGCCCAGTTGCCTTTGTTATTCTGAACTTTCCAGACCGTATTGATGCGATAGATGTCTTCGACATTGTTGTGTTGCTTGTCGTAGCTGTATTGATCCTGTACATATAAAATTATATAAAGACAACATAATGTGCCAATCGCTAAACCAATAATATTAATAAAGCTGAATGTTTTATTCTTCTGTAAAAACCGGATAGTAGTTTTGAAATAATTTTTAAACATAAACAAGCTGGTTTAGGTTTCGAAAGCACATTTGTAATGCCAGTTTATTGTTTCTATCAATATCAATTGATTACGAATATTACCAAACGGATGAAGTGCACGTTTTTGGCGCAGAAGTGTTCGTTTTTGTTAAAAGATAATTTAATCTAAGCGACCAACAAAGTAGTTTGGGTATGTCCAACAAAATTGCCACCAACAGCTATCAGGACGCTACTATGTAATGTATTTCCTCCTGATTGCTGATAGCTGACTGCTGATAGCAAAAGCGACAAATTTAAGTTGACATGACACTAGCTTCAACAACTCTAACTTTATCAGTCACTATCCGTTAATAATTAACCATTAACCATTAACCATTAACCATTAACCATTAACAATTAGTACCCCGCGGCACTATCATCACCTCTTTTATCTGCTACTGCTTCTATCTTCCCATCTGATGAAATTTTTATTACCTCTGTTCTTCCAATCGCCCCTCTTTTACTGATCTTGTATCCCATCTGTTCCAACGCGGATACAATGTTTGCAGGAAAATCATTTTCAATATATAATTCATCGGGTAACCATTGGTGATGGAACTTAGGTTTGTTTACCGCATCATCAGCACTCATGTTAAAATCAAGTAAATTAATGATGGTTTGAAAAACTGAAGTAGTAATAGTTGTTCCGCCAGGTGTACCTGCAACAATAACGGGTTTGCCGTTCTTTAAAACAATGCTTGGAGTCATGGAGCTAAGCATCCTTTTACCCGGAGATATTGCGTTTGCCTCGCCTCCTACAGCACCGTACATATTAGGCACACCCGGCTTTACACTAAAATCATCCATTTCATTATTCAATAAAAATCCGGCACCACCAACAACCGTCCTGCTTCCATAACCACCATTTAGTGTAGTGGTTACCGATACCGCGTTACCCTCTTTATCATATACGCTTAGATGTGTTGTTTCTTCACTTTCAGTGGTTATAGTCCCGGATTGTATATCAGCACTGTTGCCGGCCTTATCAGGATTATACAATTTCATTCGTTCTTTTATATAGGCATCGCTGGTGAGTGTTTTAACCGGAACCTTAACAAAGTCCTGGTCACCAAGGTATTTAGCACGGTCAGCATAAGCAAGTCTTTCAATTTCTGTCATCAGGTGAACGGCCTGCAAAGAATGAAACCCATAAGATTTTAGCGGTTGCGTTGCAGCCATTTTCAACATCATAGGTAATAAGATGCCACCGCTGCTTGGTAACGGCATGGTGACAATGCTGTAATCTTTATAAGGAAAAACAACAGGCACGCGGGTGGCAGCCTGGTATGTTTTCAGATCTTCCAAACTAATAATTCCATTGCCGCGTTTCATTTCTTCCACTATCAGTTTAGCAGTTTCTCCTTCATAAAAACCTTTCTGGCCCCCATCGCGCACTCTTATTAATGTTTTTGCAAGATCTTTTTGAACGAGGGTGTCACCAGCTTTCCATCCCCCTTCTTTTACAAATACCGGCATAACAGTATTTTGCTTTTTAAAAGCGGTTTGTGTGTTGTTCAGGCCCGATGCTTCAGCTGCTGAGATAACAAAACCTTTTTGGGCAAGGTCAATAGCAGGTTGTATCAATTTATTAAAAGGGAGTTTACCATATTTCGCTGAAGCAAATAAGCCGGCTATTGTGCCAGGCACACCTGCTGCGAGATGCCCGTCCTGGCTCAGGCTTGTTTTTACATTACCCTGGGCGTCGAGATACATATCCCTGCTGGCTTTCCCGGGAGCTTTTTCACGAAAATCAATGGTGATGTTGGTTCCATTTTTTAAATGACCGACAAAAAAACCACCTCCCCCTATATTTCCCGCGCCCGGGTATACCACAGCCAGTGCTAATTGTGTGGCAATAGCTGCATCTACTGCATTGCCACCTTGTTCAAGCATTATTACACCTGCATTACTTGCCAATGCATGTGCAGAAACAACAGCACCATTTTTACATTGTACATTTTTTTGAATATTATATGCATAAGGATTAATTTCTGGTTTTAAAGCAGCTATCTTTTGACTATAACAATCTATACACATGATAATCCCCCAAAGGGCTAGTAAAAAGATTTTTTTCATAATTAAATTGCTGTATTTTTTCTAAAATTAAGTAAGTAAGATTTATTGTAAGGGTTTAATGTAATATGTTGAAAATATAAATTTATAAATCCCTGATTCTTATTATTTATCCATAATTAAATAGAAGCAATAAAATTAAACTAAGAATATGATTAAAGGAATACACAAATACTGTTTGGTTTTTATTTTAATGATGCTGGTTTTCCCGCATATAGTATTCTCCCAAACCGGAATTATAAAAGGAACTGTAAAAGATGCATCGGGAACGCCACTCAGCAGTGCTTCCATAACACTTGAAGGAAAAAAAGCCGGAACAACTACGGACGTTACCGGAAGTTATCAGTTAAAAGTACTTCCTGGCTCTTATACAGTAGTAGTTTCATTTGTGGGACAAAGCCCACAAAAATCAATGGTAACAGTAGTTGCAGGCGCCACTGTGCAACAGGATTTTAGTTTGACTGAAATGTCCGATCTCGGGGGTATAATGGTAGTCGGCTCCCGTAGCAGGTTGCAGCGGAGTAAACTATCTTCACCGGTACCGGTTGATATAATCAACACGCGTGAAATAAAAAGCTTTGCCCAGACTGATGTTACCCAATTACTTACTTATGTGGCGCCTTCTTTTCAATCGGCCCGGCAAACTGTTTCTGATGGGACCGATCATATTGACCCGGCAGGCCTGAGAGGTCTTGGCCCCGACCAGACACTGGTATTGGTAAATGGTAAAAGAAGGCATAATACAGCTTTGGTAAATATCAATGGAACCATAGGAAGAGGTTCTGTAGGAACAGACCTGAATGCGATACCCGTTGCTGCTATTGAAAGAATTGAAGTACTGAGAGACGGGGCAGCAGCACAATACGGATCAGATGCAATTGCAGGAGTTATCAATATCGTGCTGAAGAGAAATTACAACGGGTTCAACATCTCGGCAATGACAGGGGAAAATTTTACTAAGATGCCTTACAATGGTGGCATTAAGATCAATGATGGATTGACACACCAGGTAGATTTTTCAGGAGGTATTGGAAATAAAAAGGGCGCTTTTATAAATGTAAGCGGACAATTTTTGAGTCGTGACCGTACAAACAGGAGCGGTAATGATAATATTCCGTTGATTTATTATGGTAATGGTGGCGCCTTTCCAACAGCACCTGCCAATGTAAATGCAGGTGATTACAGAAGGTACCTGATAGATCTTGATAAAGCTTTGGTTATGCAACGCGGATACAACCGTCATAATATTGTTGCCGGAAATTCAGCAGCTGTTAATACAGGGCTTTTTGTTAATGCAGCGCTTCCTGTAAGTGCAAAATCGTCGTTTTATCTAACTGCTGGTGGTTCTCACAGGAATGGTGATGCTTCGGGGTTCAGCCGCAATCCTAATTCCATGTCACAGCAACCGGTGCTTGCCAATGGCACCCGTTACTATGCCGATGGTTTTCTACCGGAGATACACACAAAGATTGATGATATATCACTGATCACAGGTTTTAAGACCAACTTTGGCGGATGGGATTTTGATCTTAGCAATACAGTTGGACAAAACTCCATCAACTATACTATTGAAAATACCGGCAACGCATCATTACCGGCTACTAATTCAGTTCAAACAAAGTTTGATGCAGGTAAGCTGATCTTCTTACAGAATACTGTTAATGCCGATTTCTCCAAAGGATTCACTTTTGGTGATAAGCATTCACTCAACGTGGCATTCGGCGGTGAATACCGTTATGAGAATTTCCAGATCAAACAGGGAGAACTTAATTCTTATACTAACAGTGGCAGGCTGGCGGGTTTTGATTCCATTCCACCTTATCCAGGAACAACAGGTTATACCAAGCTTGCCCCAGTAGCCACTGCGTCCGGTTCACAGGTGTTTCCGGGATTTCAACCAACAGATGCTGTAAATGCCAATAGAAGTGTTATTGCAGGTTATGTTGATCTCGAGTATACTTTAGGAAAATTATTATTAGGTGCTGCCGGGCGTTATGAAGTGTATAAAGAAACCGGGTTTACTAATAATGGAACAGGGTTGAAACTTACAGCAAAATATGATCTTACTCCGGCTATTGCTGTAAGAGCTTCTGCTAACACAGGTTTCAGGGCTCCTTCATTGCACCAGCGTTATTTTCAGAATACATCTACCCAATTTGTAGGGGGACTTCCTTCACAATCCCTTACTGCAAACAACAGCAACCCGATTGTTAGAAATGCTTTTGGAATAGACGAACTTAAACCGGAAAAATCATATAGTTACACAGCCGGCATAGTTGGTAAAGCAGGGAAATCATTTACGTTTACTGTTGATGGTTATTTTATTCATATAGATAATAGGATCGTTTTATCAACTGCATTCAACAGGTCAAACCCGGTTGCTGCACCCATCTTTACAACAAATAACGTGGATGCCTCTATCAACGCCCTGCAGTTCTGGACAAACGCAATCAATACAGAAACCAAAGGACTTGATATCGTACTTACCAATCACTGGAAACTGGGTGCCGGTAACTTCACAGCCTCACTTGCTACCAATTTTAATAAAACAAATGTAATTGGAGGTATCAATACTAATTCTGCTATTGATGCCGCTGTTAATAATCCGGGTAAAACTGATAAAACAAAAAATGCTGCGAATGACCTTGGTAATGTTCTGTTTGATCGCCAGCAACGTACAAGAGTAGAAGATGGCGCGCCAAAAAGTAAAATCAACCTGACATTGTCTTACGGTCTTCCTAAATGGGATTTTCTTGTTAGAGCTGTTAGATTTGGCGAAACGAAATTTCTCAATAATGTTGATCCTGCGGCTACGAAACCGGATGGTACTTATTGGAATGATGTTGGTTTGGGTACTGACCAGACTTTCCGCGCAAAAATTACCACTGATGTTGTAGTAACCTATAAATTTTTCCCTGGATTGTCAATCGCTGTAGGCGCCAACAATTTGCTGGATACTTACCCTGACAGAATTTTTATTGATCCCCGCAATGATCCGCGGTTAGTGTATTTCACACCGGTAGCAGCGGCTGATCCTAATAAAACCGGGGGCGGTTATGGGGCAGGAAGAGATGCTTCCAACAGGGGACGCTTTCTGTTTACTACCAGCCAGTTTGGTTTTAACGGGCGTTTTTTATTTGCACGGTTAAATGTTGATATCGGACAGTTGGTTAGTAAGAAATAAGTGTGAGTATTTTTTAGCCATAAAGACAGGAAGGCACCAGCGTTGTGTCAAACATAAAATGTCTTTAGTGTTGCTTTCAGCAGTCAGCAGATCAATGTTTATTAAGTTTCCTCCTGATTGCTGATAGCTGACGGCTGATAGCAAAAACGACAATTTAAGATTGACACCAGGGCGCACAAATCTTTTTTTTATATCTAAATCATCTCCATTCCAGATCTCTCAAATGCAGATCATTAAAATCTTTTAGCTCAGCTATTTTAATGTCTGCGGCTCCCCATTTTTTATGGTTGAATTGAATAGGATCAGGAACTGCTATACAATGCATGCGCGAAGCTTTTGCGGAGATGATCCCGTTAAATGAATCTTCAAAACAAATACATTGAAGGGGAGATACCCGTAGTTTTTCGGCGCAGGCCATATAAACCTGTGGATGAGGTTTACCATGTAGAAGGCCCTCAGCAGAAGAAAAACCATCGAAAAGATTTCTGATCCCCAACTTTTCTACTACCACATCAATTAATCGCATTGGTGATGAAGTGGCAAGACCTATCTTAAAGTTTCTTTCTTTGAAAAAGTTAAGAATATAATTAGTACCCGGAAAAGAAATCCCGTTTTTTTGTATTAACTCAATGGCCTTATCTTCGATTAATTTTATGGTTGACGCTGAATGTTTCATGTCCACCAGGTATTGATTAAACCAGTATTCAATCCACTCGGGCGTTCTTAAACCGGTAGAGGTGTGATATTGTTCAAGAGTGAGGTTGATACTAAATTGTTTTAGTGCTTCCATACCAGCCTGTTGCCAAAGCGGTTCGGAATCAATTAATAATCCATCCATATCGAAAATTACGGTGTTTAGCACGGTATTGTTTTTGATGCCTTCAAAGGTACAGGATGATGCTTTTAACTGAGTATCAAATGCTGATGAAATTAATGTAGTTTCGTTAACTGATTGTTCAGCCTAAATTTTTATGCATGAGTTCCTTTAGTGAACGATTGAAAAACATACAGCTGGTTCGTAAATGTATCTACGCTGCCGTAGGAATCCTATCTTACCCGGGACTGTGCCTTGTTAACCGTTTACATATTAAAGGAACAGAACATCTTAAAGGTCTTCCTAAAACCAATGTTTTATTTGTAAGTAATCACCAAACATATTTTGCGGATGTTATAACTTTCCTCCACATCTTCGCAGCAGTAAAGTGGGGAAAAGAAAACAGGTTAGGTATTCCTTACTATTTATTGAATCCATTCACCCGCGTGTTTTATGTGGCGGCGGAAGAAACCATGCGTGGAAGCTGGATCAGCCGTTTATTTACACTTGCCGGCGCTCTTACGGTTAAGAGAACCTGGAAAGAAAACGGAGGAGAAGTGAGAAAGGGATTGGACCCCTCTGATACCCGAAAAATTTACCGCGCATTAGAAAAGAACTGGGTGATTACTTTTCCACAGGGAACTACAAAACCTTTTGCACCGGGCCGGAAAGGAACTGCACACATTATTAAACTCAACCGGCCAATTGTAATACCTGTTGTAATTAGTGGATTCTGGCGGGCTTTTGATAAGAAAGGACTGAAATTTAAAAAAACTGGTATCTCACTTTCTATTACTTTCAAAGAACCGCTGGTAATTGATTTCGATGCTAATTCAGATATCATTTTAGAAAAAGTAATGGATTCAATTGAACAGAGTAAGGAATATATGATGAAGGGACCACATCATTGGGTAACGCAGAAATCGAAGATCGTATGAAGAAGCTGTCAGCTATCAGCCGTCAGCTTTCAGCTCTTACCTAAATATAATTACACTCTACTGTCAAGAAGTGAAATATACTTAATATAAGTTTTGTTGCTATTAATCTCTTAAATCCTTTATAATCAGCTGATAACTGATAGCTGACTGCTGATAGCTATGTTACACCCCAAGCTTCCCGCTAAACAAAGCCTTCAGCTCACCTGCATCTTCGGGTTTCATCTTTCCACCTAAAACTAATCTTACCTGTCTTCTTCTTAATGCACCTTCGAACAGCTTGTTTTCATCATCGGTTTCAGGTATAACAGCCGGCACCTCCTTCGATTTTCCATAATGATCAAGCGCCACAAAAGTAAAATAGGCTTCATTACTTTTATACTTATTTTGCTGAAGCGGATTCTCACCCCAAACATTTATATGCACTTCCATAGAGGTATGAAAAGCACGCGATACCTTAGCTTCTATATGCACAACATTTCCCAGCAGTATGGGCACATGAAAAGATAGATTGTCAACCGATGCTGTAACTACCGGTGTGGAACAATGTTTCATTGCTGCCAGGGCTGCTGCAATATCCATCCAGTACATCAGTCTTCCTCCCATCAGGTTGCCAAAAGTATTTGTATCGTTGGGAAGCACCAATTCTGTCATTGCCACAAAAGATTCTTTAGCGGTTTTTGCATGTTGTTCCATGTAGAAATTTTGATAAAGATACGAAGTGAGGACTCCCGCACCGAATGAACAACCTGTGAGGTTTCTAAAACCTCACAGGTTTTGAGTGGAGGTAATTAAAATTAGTCACTTTCCCGTTTAAACCTGTGAGGTTTTTAGAAACCTCACAGGTTGTTTAAGCTATTATACAATTACGCTTGTACAATCTTTCAAAAAACCATCATCAGCATCGGCGCCAATCCCGGGAATATCAGTAAGCTCAACAAAAAAGCCATTAAACTTTACACCGCCAACAACCGGATCGGTTTTATGTCCGAGCATACAGGTGTCCATATCATAAAAAGTAATGTTATCGTGCGCCGATGCAAAATGAGCAAAAGCAGAAAGGGCAACCCTGCTCTCCAGCATGCCACCCATCATACAACGCATACCATGTTGTTCTGCTGCTTCATTAATTTTTAAGGCTTCGAGTATGCCGCCCGACTTTGAAAATTTTATATTGATATAGCTGCATGAATCTGTAGTGATCATCCGCATTGCATCATGATGGTTGAAAACACTTTCATCAGCCATAATCGGGATAGGAGAGATTTGTTTCAATGCAGGTAGTTTATAATCATACCAGTGGCGCATTGGTTGTTCACAAAATTGGATTTTAAAAGGGTTCATAGCTGTTAAAGCATACGCGGCTGACTCATAATCCCATCCCTGGTTGGCGTCAATTCTAAGGATTATTTCTTCGCCTACTGCTTCCCGTATGCTCCTTACCCTTTCCACATCGGCTTCTTTATCTTTTCCTAGTTTTATTTTAATTATGGTTACGCCTTTAGATTTATAATCAATAGCTGTTCTGGCCATACTTGCCGGCTCACCGATGCCGATGGTTAGGTCTGTTTCCATTATTTTTTTCTCACCACCTAGAAAACGGTATAATGGCAATCCGGCAGCTTTAGAAGCGATATCGTAAAGCGACATGTCGAAGGCACTTTTTATGGTAGTGTTAAAAGCAGTAAAAGCATGCAATTCCTTCATCCGGTCTTCTATTTTCAATGGATCTTTTCCTTTCCAGAGAGCAGCAAAATCTTTTGCCATTTCATAGCAGGTAGCCTGCGTTTCACCAACGATCATCGGGAAAGCGGAACATTCGCCGGTTCCATAAAAGTCTGCATCTGTATGTATTCGTATAAAAATGTTTTGTGCAAAATGCATAGTGCCCGTTGCTATAGTGAAAGGATGCATCGGGATGCTGAATTTATAAATTGCTGTGTGGGTGATTTGCATGTGGTAAAAATAGGAAATAGGTATCATACCCCATACCTGATACCTCACTGCTCATACCTTCAAGAAAACGTTCTGCATTTTCAAGATGCTTCTTTTTCTTTTCTGCAGGCATCTTATCAAAAGTTTTTAGCAGCATGCCTAGCCGGAGGTTCTGTGAAAAAAAATCACGGTGTACGTGCATGAAGCGCCAGAAGAGTCCGTCCCAGATCTCCTGCCAGGAGCCTTTTTCATAATCACCCATTTTAATTAAATAATTGCTTCCACTTATATAAGGCTTGGTCATCATTAATCCGCCATCAGCAAATTGCGTCATGCCGTAAGTATTTGGCACCATCACCCAGTCGTAGCTGTCAATATACATTTCCATAAACCAGCGATACACTTCATCTGGATCAAATTCACATAGCAGCATGAAATTTCCCATCACCATCAATCTTTCAATATGGTGCGTATAACCGGTTGCGATAATTTTTTTAATGACATTATCAACAGGAACAATACCTGTTTTCCCTTTCCAAAAACTTTTGGGAATCTTCCTGGTAAAACCCCAGTAATTTCTTGTGCGTTGCCGGCTGCCTTCTCTTTCATAAACGATCCTGATATATTCTCTCCAACCGATGATCTGCCTGATAAATCCTTCCAGTGAATTTAAGGGCACATTGTATTCACCTGCCGCCGCTATGGCTCTATCAATTACTTCCTGCGGATTTAATAATCCGGTGTTAAGCATAGGCGTTAGTACCGAGTGGTGCAAAAAATGTTCTTTGCTTACAATGGAATCTTCGTAGATGCCAAAGTGTTGAAATCGGTTTTGCAAAAAATCATCCAGCCATTTTGAAGCTTCATCAAATGTAGTGGGATAAAATCCGTTAATATTCTTTTCTGACAACGGTCCGTCAGCGCCATAATTTTTGTTGAAATTAAAATTGACATATTCCCTTGCTTCTTTTACAAAATTATTTTCTTCAGGAAAATTTATAACCGGTGGTTTATCTTGTTTAGGAAATCGTAGCCGGTTCTCTGCATCATAACTCCATTTGCCGCCCTCTGGTTGGTTGTTACCAGTAAGCATTAACTTTCTTTGTTTTCTTTGCCAGATATAAAAGTCTGTTTGGAAATATGTTTTTTTGGTATCGAAGTATTCTTTTACGCCCTTCATTGTATTCAAGAAGTTAGGCGTATTGTAGCGAATTTTTAAAAGTGATGATTCATTACAACTGTTTGTGATTCTTTTTTCAAGCCAGTCATCTACTACTTCTGCATAATGGATTTCCTGAATGCCTTTACCTGCAAGCGATACAATCAATTTTTTGATGGCGCATAGCGGATCTGTTGCATCTATGTAATGTACTTTTATTTGTTGCTCTTCAAGGAACTGCTGGTACATTTTCATGGTTGCCCTGTGTAATATTAATTTCTGGCGATGAAAATTATACTGGTTAAAAAACAATTCTTCTTCTATCAAATAAACAGTTCGCTCTTTTTGAATGGCAGGATGTTGTTTGAACAGTTGATGTGGGAATATAAGTGTGGCAGCTTGCATAGTATTTACTAACATACAATTTTGTATATTGTTATATTTGCATAAACATTTGAATCAATATAGTAGCTTCTGTGATACAATTTAACCACAGAGGAAAGCCAGAGGTAAGAAAAGGTTACACAGAGGACGTCTCTGTGTAACCTTTTCTTACTCTCTTGTATTTTCTCAGTGGTTAAAAATTTTCCTGTATAACATTTTATTCAGTATTTTCCATGCAATCAGCTTATGAAACATTTTTTAGATGCTGTTATTGGTTCTGTATTTCCAAATAAGAAAAGATTAATCAAGCCGGGAGGCCAGCCTCTATCAACATATGAACAGGCCAAGGCATTCAGGCTTTTACGTGTTTCTTTTTTGAGAAATATAAAGAATTTCTTATTTATAACAGCAGGTGTTTTTTCAGCAGCATTTGGTTTAAAAAGTTTTTTATTACCAAATAATTTTATTGATGGTGGCGCTACTGGTATTTCCTTGCTGATAGCAGAAATAACAAAAATTCCTATTTACTATTTATTGGTTATTATAAATCTTCCATTTGTAATTATAGGCTTTCAAATTATCAGCAGGGATTTCGCTATCAAAACTGCTGCAGGTATTACTGGTTTGTCTCTGGCAGTAGCCTTTATTCATTTTCCGGTAATGACAAATGATAAGTTATTGGTAGCTGTTTTTGGTGGCTTTTTCCTGGGCGCCGGTATTGGTCTTTCAGTAAGAGGTGGTGGTGTGTTAGATGGTACGGAAGTACTGGCCATTGCCCTGAGCCGGAAGCTGGGAATAACTATCGGTGATGTGGTACTTGTTTTTAACATACTCATATTTTCTGTAGCCGCTTATATCTTAAATATTGAAATTGCTTTATATTCCGTTATCACTTATCTCTCTGCCTCAAAAACGCTTGACTTTATCATTGAGGGAATTGAAGAGTATACTGCCGTAACTATTATTTCACCAAAACATATTATTATAAGGCAAATGATTGTTGATGTGATGGGAAGAGGGGTAACCGTTTACATTGGCCGCCGGGGTTATGGTAAAAGAGGCGAAACAGAAACAGAAATGGATATCATTTATACCGTCATTACCCGCCTCGAAATATCGCGGCTGAATTCTGAAATAGAAAAAATAGATCCCTTTGCATTTGTAGTCATGAGTAGCGTTAAGGATACAAGGGGAGGTATGATTAAGAAGCGGCCTTTGCATTAATTTAGCAATCAGCAATCAGCAATCAGCTGTCAGCTAGCACTGACAATCAGCCAAGGTATAAAATTTATTATGATATCAAAATATAAAACTCACAAGGTAAAATGTTATTTTTTAATTGCTGATAGCTGATAGCTGACGGCTGACAGCTGATAGCCAATTCCTAAATTGCATTTAAATCTCAACCTGAATGTCTACACTTCCGCACTCCATTTCCTTCGACAACACTGAATACGCTTTTGCATACAAGAGCAATGCGGCTTTGAGAAAAGCGAAGTTTCTTTTTTCTTCAATGGGTTATTCCTGGTTGGTAAAGCTGGGGACACGTATTACGCCATGGGCAATAAATATCGGTCTGCCGATAAACGGACTTATTCGCAATACATTATTCGGCCAGTTTGTTGGTGGGGAAACGCTGGAGCAAACTGTGAAAGTATCGGATGCTTTGGAAGCATTCAACGTACAGGTAATTTTAGATTATGGAGTAGAAGGAAAAGAAGGTGAAGCAAGTTTTGATCATGCCTGTGATGAATTTATCAAGGTGATACAATTCGCTGCAACGCAACCAAATATTCCTTTCATGAGCATCAAGGTAACAGGCTTTGCAAGATTCGGATTGCTGGAAAAATTAGATAAGCAGGCTGCTTCTCAATTTGGAGTAGAAGGAAAGATATCACTGGCGGATTTAAATGAGGAAGAAGTTAATGAATGGAACCGCGTTACTATGCGAATGGAAAAAATTATTTCCTGCGCTGCTGAAAGTAACGTTGGTGTACTTGTAGATGCAGAAGAAACATGGATACAGGACCCGGTAGACGCGCTGGCAATGCAGATGATGGAAAAGTATAACAGAACGAAAGCAGTAGTATACAATACGGTGCAACTATACCGTCATGACCGTTTGCAGTTTTTAAAGGATAGCCACCGGCAGTCAATTCAAAAAAAATTTATAATTGGAGTAAAGCTGGTTCGAGGCGCTTACATGGAAAAGGAAAGAAAACGTGCGGAAGAGATGAACTATCCTTCACCCATTCAACCAGATAAAGAAGCTGCTGACCGCGATTACAACGGGGCTGTAAAATATGCGATAGAACACCTTGAGGACATTGCCGTGATTGTGGCTTCGCACAATGAAGACAGCAATCTTATGGCGACAAAATTGCTGCAACAAAATAGCTTATCCCTGCATCATCCCCATATTCATTTCTCACAGCTTTATGGCATGAGTGATAACATAACTTTTAATCTGGCCAAGGCAGGATGTTCCGTCAGTAAATACTTGCCTTTTGGTCCTATTAAAGATGTGATTCCTTATCTTATGAGGCGTGCACAGGAAAACAGTTCTGTAAGCGGACATACCGGCAGGGAACTAGGATTAATCAAAAAAGAGGTGGAAAGGCGTAAAAGAACGTCTTGAACTGTGATTTATTTGATTTTATGATAGACTGTGAAAAAATCATAGTCCATCATAAAATCAGACAAATCATAGTTCAGACTGACTTTGCATTATAATTTCTTTTTACTTACTTCGTATTGTATTTCTGGCTGACAGCTCATAGCTGACAGCTAAAAGCCATCAGGACTGCTAGCTCAGTTGGTTCAGAGCATTACCTTGACAGGGTAGGGGTCGCCGGTTCGAGCCCGGCGCAGTTCACAGAATATTTTATTATTATTCTACTATAATAGAGCACAAAAAATTTTTTTCAAATGACATTTATTCAACATATAGATATCAACCCTAAAATTATGATGGGTAAGCCTGTTATCAAAGGTACACGCATTACTATTGAACAAATACTTGAAGAACTTTCTTCATGTGATTCAATAGAAGACATTTTAATAGCTCACCCTCACTTAAGTAAAGAACAAGTTCATGCGGCACTTGCATTTGCAGCGCAATCGATAAGGGGAGATGAGATTTATCCTATCACAATATGAAGTTAGTAGTTGATGAAGGAGTGGATAAGCCAATAGTTGATAAACTACGAGAATCAGGATTTGATGTTTATTATATTTTACAAACAAACCAAGGAGCAGAAGATAATCTAGTTTTAGAGATTGCTAACCAACAAAGCAGGATTTTGCTTACTCAAGATAAAGATTTTGGAGAATTTGTACACAGACAGCAACAAGCGCATTTTGGAATTGTTCTCATAAAATTAGGCACTCTGTCTTCCTTTGAAAAAGCAGACATTATTAATAAAATATTCGCTCAGTATTCAGATGAATTGGAGAATGCTTTTACAGTTCTTCAGCCTAATGCAATAAGAATTAGGAAGTAACCTTTATAGTTAAATTCACTAATCCAATCACACGATGAATAGAAGAAACTTTCTTAAAAACAGTTCCCTCGCCGGTTTAACCATCACCTCTCTCACTGCTGCTTCCTGCAACACATCCGCTCCTAAAGAAAAGGAAGTTGTCAAAATTACAACTGCACCAGCATCAGGGGATGAGTTCGCATTAAATGAAGTTACTATTGATGAACTGCAACAAAAGATGAAAGATGGAACCTACACTTCAAGATCCATAACAGAACAATATTTAAAACGTATTGATGCAATTGATAAGAAGGGTCCAAAACTAAACGCAGTGATTGAATTAAATGCTGATGCCCTAAGCATTGCCGATAGTATGGACAAGGAAAGAAAAGCAGGCAAAGTACGCGGCCTGCTTCATGGTATCCCTGTTTTAATAAAAGACAATATTAATACCGGTGATAAGATGATGACTACCGCCGGCTCTCTTGCCCTTGAGGGCAATAAAGCTTCCACGGATGCATTCATCATAAAGCAATTGAGAGAAGCTGGTGCAGTGTTGTTAGGAAAAACAAACCTGAGTGAGTGGGCGAATTTCAGGTCATCAAGATCAACAAGCGGATGGAGCAGCAGGGGCGGACAAACCAGGAATCCATGCATCCTGGATAGAAATCCATCGGGTTCAAGCTCCGGCTCCGGCGCTGCGGTTGCTGCTAATCTTTGCGCCGTAGCTATCGGTACAGAAACAGATGGATCTGTTATAGCACCCTCCTCATTTTGTGGCATTGTCGGTATTAAACCCACGGTAGGTTTGCTTAGCCGAAGTGGCATCATTCCAATATCTAAAACACAGGATACTGCTGGGCCAATGGCAAGAACAGTTCGCGATGCTGCCATATTATTAAGTGCACTGACAGGTATAGACGAAGATGATGCCGTTACAAACGAAAGCAAAGAAAAAATACAAAAAGATTATACACAGTTTCTACATGCCGATGGTTTGAAGGGTAAAAGGATTGGTGTGGAAAAATCATTTTTAAAAGGCCATGAAGGTGTGGTAGGATTATATCAGCAGGCGATTAAAATTTTAGAGCACCAGGGAGCAACCATTGTTGAAGTTGAATTGCTGAAAGCCACTAAGGATGCTGGTTCAGGTGAGTTCACTGTTTTGCAGTATGAGTTCAAAGACGGACTCAATCATTATCTTTCTAACGCAAATGGAAAGGTTAAATCTTTGGCGGACGTTATTGCATTCAATAACGAAAATGCCCCTAAGGTAATGCCTTATTTCAAACAGGAAACGCTTGAAAGCAGCGAAGCCAAAGGTGGACTTGATAGTAAAGAATATACTGATGCCCTGAAGAAAACCACCGGCTCACGAAAGATAATTGATGACCTGATAAAACAGCATCAGTTGGATGCAATATGTGGAACCAGCATAGGTTTAGCCTGCTGCATTGATCTGATCAACGGCGACTATGACACCGGGTTTTATTTTTGTCCGCCAGCTGCAATGGCGGGTTACCCTCACATCACTGTTCCAATGGGCACGGTGCATGAATTGCCGGTCGGTTTATCCATTGTAGGAAGCGCTTATACAGAGCCGCAATTGTTGAGTTTTGCTTATGCATTTGAGCAGGCATCAAAAAAGAGAGTGGCTCCTAAGTTTACTACAAGTTTAACTACTTAGCAATAATGTTTAACGATCATTGAACAACACAATAATAATTTGTAAATTTGAAAAAAGATCATCATGCCAAAAAGTGCAAAAGTAAACAACGGGCGTAGAAGTGGAAAAATTGGGGCTGCTACTCAGATTTATAACCCGGCCACTGGAAATTATATTAAAAGAGATTCTAAAAGTGGTAAACTTACTGAAGTGAAATCCGATGGAACTGCATTTAAGGGTCTGACTAAAGAGATTCAAATAATAAATCTAGGATTTGCAATTTCAAAATCAGTTGCTACTAAAGCTGAATCCGCAGTTATAAAGACGTTAAATAGAAGAATAAAATAAAGGGTGGTAGATAATTATAACTTTAACGTATTTTTTAATTGTCCATTTGATGAGCAGTATGAGCCGACCTTTCAGGCAGTTCTGTTTACAGTTCACAGATGTGGTTTTACTTTAAGATGTGCTAAGGAGTTTAATGAAAAGAGAATAATTAAATAACTTTCAGCCTGAATTACATATTAAACCTGGCAATCCACATCTTCCTCACACCCATTTTCACCTGTACAATTTTATATAACTTGCACCCATGCAGCAATACCTGGATTTAATTCAGCATGTTTTTGATCATGGAGTTTTGAAAACCGATCGTACCGGCACCGGCACCAAAAGCTGTTTTGGTTACCAGATGAGGTTTGATTTAAAAAAAGGATTTCCACTGGTTACTACAAAAAAATTGCACTTGAAGAGTATCATATATGAACTGTTATGGTTCCTTAAAGGTGATACCAATATAAATTATTTATCCGGCAATAATGTAAATATCTGGAATGAATGGGCCGATAAGAACGGTGACCTTGGTCCTGTTTATGGAAAACAATGGCGAAGCTGGGAAGGTGTGGATGGAAAAGTGCATGACCAGATCACTGATGTTATCAAACAAATTAAAACCAATCCCGACAGCAGGAGAATGATAGTAAGTGCCTGGAACGTAGGTGAATTATCATCGATGGCGTTGATGCCCTGCCATGCGTTGTTCCAGTTTTATGTAACACCTCCCAATGGATTGTCAAAAGATGGAAAGGCAAGTTTAAGTTGCCAATTATACCAGCGCAGCGCCGATGTATTTTTAGGAGTGCCGTTTAATATTGCATCATACGCATTACTTACACTGATGATAGCCCAGGTCTGCGACCTGATACCCGGTGAATTCATTCACAGTTTTGGTGACGTGCATATTTATAACAATCATATAGAGCAGGCAAAATTACAGTTGCAGCGTAAACCCTATCCGCTTCCAATCATGAAACTGAACCCGGAAGTCAAGAGTATTTTCGAATTTTCATTCGAAGATTTTACACTTGAAAATTACCAGAGCCATCCTTCTATCAAAGCCCCTATAGCTGTTTAATTATAATTATTAATGGTTAATGATTAACGGAATGGGAATTTAGTAATAAAAGTTTTTTATGATCCAATCTTTCGTAGTGGCAGCTTCTGAAAATAACGTGATCGGTATGAATAATCAGTTACCATGGAGCCTGCCTAATGATCTTAAATTTTTTAAGAATACTACCTGGGCAATGCCAGTAATCATGGGACGCAAAACTTTTGAATCAACAGGCAAGCCTTTACCCGGTAGAACAAATATTGTAATAACTCATCGTGAAGACTGGAAGGCTGATGGAGTTATTGTAGTGCATAATATGGAAGAAGCTTTGAAAGCTGCGGCAGATACAGATGCCAAAGAAGCTTTTATAATTGGTGGGGGTGAAATATTTAAAGCAAACATTTCTAAGGTTAACAAAATTTACATAACCCGGGTGCATGCAATCGTTGAAGGCGACGCCTATTTCCCGGAGATTGACCAAACTGATTGGAAGCTGGTTTCAAACCTTGATTTTCCTGCAGATGACAGGCACAAATATGCTTACAGCTTTCAACTGTGGCAACGTAAATAATTTTGGACTACATCTAGTTTTATGTCATGCATAACATTTCATGTTATTTGCCATCAGCTATCAGCAGATCAGAGCTCAACAAGTTTTCTTCCTGATAGTTGACGGCTGATAGCAACACGTAAAAATTTATTATTGACATGACACTAATTTATATTACAACTTTAAACCTTGAACTTTAAACCTTACACTTTCAATGTTTTCAAGGATTCAGTTAGCAAAAAAATACCTTCATTATTATTTTACAGCCTTAAATGGTAACGGGCATGGTATACATTCGCCGTTTGTATTTGATTTTGTACAAAATGTTTTGAATGATAACAAGCACCATGAAAGTTATAATACAGTTGAATCTTTACGTAAGCAATTGTTACATGATAACCATTTGCTTGAAGTGCAGGATATGGGCGCCGGTTCTGTTATCTCCAAAAGCAGACAAAGAAAAGTTTCCGATATTGCGCGCTATGCTGCCAAACCAAAGAAATATGGACAATTATTATTCAGGATTGTTAAGCATTATCAACCACGAACGATAATTGAATTGGGCACCTCCCTTGGAATAACCACATCTTATCTTGCGCTGGCAAGCACTACAGCTTCAGTGATAACATTTGAAGGTGCATCGGCAGTTGCTGATATAGCAAGAAACAATTTTGATAAACTTTCGATAGAGAATATACAAATTAAGGAAGGAAATTTCAATGATACCTTAACACAGGTATTATTAGTTATCGATACCCTTGATTTCGCATTTGTAGATGGCAATCACCGTAAACAACCAACTATACAATATTTTGAAAGATTATCGGATAAAATTAATAACGAATCCGTTCTTATCTTTGACGATATTCACTGGAGCATAGAGATGGAGGAAGCCTGGGAAACGATCAAAGCCCGATCATCTGTAACTTTAAGCATTGACCTATTTTTCGTAGGACTACTATTTTTCAGGAATGACTTTAAAATTAAACAGCATTTTGTAATCAACTTTTGACATACCATTATGAAAAGATTATTATTTTTAGCTGTCATTGCAGCTCCGTTTATTCTGTCTGCGCAAGATTTCAGCCAGTTTCAAAAAGCAAGTTTTAACAGGAATGGCGATACGCTTCAATACCGTATTCTATACCCATTAAACTACAATAAAGCAAAATCCTATCCGGTAATTACTTTTTTACATGGCAGCGGTGAAAGAGGCGCTGATAATGAAGCCCAACTGCTTCATGGAGGAGAAGTGTTTGTAAATGATGCAGTGCGTAATGTTAATGATGCTATCGTGATATTCCCTCAATGTCCTAAAGACAGCATGTGGAGACACATGAAAGTAAGTGCAGATTCTTCCAGTTTAACCGGCCATTCCTTTGATCTTACTTTTTCACCTGTTCCCACAACCCCTGCACGTTTGGTAAAGCTGTTACTCGATAGCCTGGTGAACTCAAAAGCAGCCGATAGTAAACGAATGTATATAGGAGGACTATCTTTAGGAGGATTCGGAACTTTAGATATGATAGAACGTTATCCGGACTTTTTTGCTGCTGCCGTTCCTATCTGCGGCGGCGGTGATACTAATATGGCTTCCAGGTATTCAAAAAATGTAGCTGTCTGGTTATTTCATGGTGACGCAGACAAATCTGTTGATGTAAAAAATTCGAGGCAATATTATGCGGCACTACAAAATTTAAAAGCAGACGTAAAATATACCGAGTATCCGGGTGTTGGTCATAACAGCTGGGATAACGTGTTCCAGGATAACACTGTATTGCCATGGGTTTTATCACATTCAAAAAAATAATTTTTAAAAATAGCAGCCGCTATCCTGAAGGGAGTTAGCAACAGATTTTTCTAATCTTAAAGCTCTTATAAAATGGGCGCATATTGTTTTATCTTGCCACATTTTTTATCATATTTGTACTGTTAATAAAAAATTTTATGCGCGTAAGGTTCTTGTTATTATTTCTGTTGGGTATTATTACAAATGTTGTTACGGCTCAATCAGGTAACTTAATAGTGACGGGTGTTTCTCCTGATTTATACCTCGTGCATACTGTTGCACCAAAGGAAAACTGGTATAGCGTAGGAAGGCTGTATAATATTAGTCCAAAAGAAATAGCGCCGTTTAATAGTTTAACCTTAGATAAAGCACTGAGCATTGGTCAGCAGATTAAGGTACCATTGACTACTGCTAACTTTTCTCAGAATGGAATCAAAGGTGGTGACGAAACAAGTATACCTGTGTATCATATTGTTCAGGATAAGGAATGGATGTATCGCATCAGCACTAATTATAACAAGGTGCCGGTTGAAAATCTTGAAAAGTGGAACAATATCAATAAAGATCAGGCTAAAGCAGGTATGAAATTAATTATTGGATACCTGAAAGTTAAAATTGATCAATCTGCATTGGCATCTAAAGGCGTTGCTATTGTTAAAACTGCTTCTGCTCCTGATAAAACTCCTCCACCGGTAACTAATGCATCAACTACGCCGCCAATAACCACACCACCTGTTACTACAATACCGGAGAAAAAAAATGATCCTGTTGTAAAGCAGGAAAGCAAGGAAGAAAAACAATTGCCACCTGTTGAAGAGGCGGTAGTTAATCATCCTGCTTCCCGGCCAGTTGCAAACAATAACAATACTTCTTCAGGTGCCGGGTATTTTAAAAGTCTTTTTGAAGGAAGTGGAAAATCAGTTTCAGGGCCTGCAGGTGTATTCAAAAGTACCAGTGGCTGGCAGGATGGTAAATATTATGCGTTGATAAATAATGTTGCTGTTGGAACTATTGTGAAAGTTAGTAATCCTGTTAATAATAAATCGGTGTTCGCTAAAGTGCTTGGTCAATTACCTGAGATGAAAGAGAGTGTAGGTTTAACCGCCCGTGTAAGTGATGCTGCGGCTTCTGAACTGGGTACAACGGCTACTCGTTTTTCAGTGGAGGTGAAGTATTGATAGTTTTCTTCAAACACAGAGAGCACAGGGAGGAAACACAGAGTGCGCAGAGGCCTCTGTGCTCTCCTATATAACTACATTCGAAAACAAATTAAACTTCAGGTTCGAAGAGTTTTTGAACCACGGAGACACGGAGGCACAAAGAAGCACAAAGAGTTTTTTTGAAAAGTAAAACAAATGAACAAGATCTTTGTGCCTCTTCGTGCTTTCGTGGTTCAAAAATAACTAATGTGCAGTGCGACTTAATCAGTTATCTTAACCTGATGTTTGAATTTGCAAATTCATCAAGGACTCTGTGTTTAAAAAAATCTTACACAACAAAGACCTACTCAAACCGGTACCCTCTTAAAAAATCTTCAGACAGCATCTTCTTCTTGCCTTCGAGCTGAATTTCTTTCAACACAATATACCCATCAATACCACTGAAACGAATGAATGTTTTATTATCTGTTTCCATGTTGCCAGGTTCACTTAATGGTGTGGTTAATAATTTTTGTGACTTATAAACTTTTAACATCTTATCATTGAGATAAGTGAACGCCGTTGGATAAGGAGATAATCCACGTATCAGATTATATATTTCATTCACTGGTTTATTCCAGTCTATCTTACAGGTCTCAGTAAAAATTTTAGGTGCATGGTGCAAGGGTTCCTGCTTATCCTGGGGCATTTCAGAAAGTGATCCAGCAGAGAGTCCTTGAACAGTCTTCACCAGAAGTGCCGCTCCGATATCTTTCATCCGGTCATGAATGTCACTGGCGGTTTCATCTTCGCCGATTAAAAAACTTTCCTGTAACAAAATATCGCCGGTGTCAATTTCCTGTTTCAGTTTAAAGGTAGTAACGCCTGTTTCCTTTTCGCCGTTAATCACTGCCCAGTTAATTGGTGCAGCGCCGCGATACTGGGGTAATAATGATGCATGCAGATTAATCGTTCCCATTGGTGGCATGTTCCACACCAGTTCAGGTAACATGCGGAAGGCTACTACAACCTGCAGGTCTGCATTCAATGATTGCAGTTCGTCAAGAAAGGAGGGGGCTTTTAATTTTTCAGGCGTTAATGTTTTTAGTCTATGTGCAACTGCATATTTTTTAACGGCCGTTTCAGTAAGCTGCATTCCTCTGCCGGCAGGCTTATCAGGTGCTGTTATTACTGCAATTATATTAAAGCCCGCTTTCATTAATGCGTCCAGGGAAGCCACCGCAAATTCAGGGGTACCCATAAAAATGATACGCAGCGAATCACGAAAGAACTGAGTTTTTTCCATAGGTTACATTGTTCTATTCAAAGTCTGTATACAACAGGTATTTTTTGCGGATCTTTTTGAAAGCATCCAGCTTAGGTTCCCAGCTTTTACGAATTTCGTTCTCGCTTTTTCCATCTTTGATCTGCTGCATCAGGATATCATTGCCTGCTAATTTGTTGAAATAATTTGTTGCCAGAAAGAATTTATTTTTATCGGGAAAGAGTCTGTAAGCTTCTAATACATATTTCAACTGTATTTTATTATTAACCTGTTTCAGTACCTGTTCGGGTGTACCGGAAAGGTCCCATCCATAGCAGAGCTGGTCTTTCAATTTAGGATCAGTAGCTCCTTCCTTACTTTTAGGAGTGAAGCCAACCAGGTTTTTTGGAAGGGAGGGATGGCCAAACAGTTGGAATGGTTTATCCGTTCCCCTGCCTTCACTCAATATGGTACCTTCAAAAAAACAGGTGGAAGGATACCAATAGGTAGATTGTATTTCAGGCAGGTTAGGGGAAGGCCTGACGGGCATTACATACCTGCTTTTATGCGTGTAATTGGCACATGGTATAATTATTATTTTGAAGGACGACTCTTTAGGCAATAGTTTCCAAACCAATGCAGAATCAATCCATTTTTCTCCGAGCAACATACGCGAGTACTCACCAATCGTCATACCATAAACAACCGGAACAGGCTGCATACCTACATAAGATTTAAATTTCCTATCGAGTACCGGTCCATCAATATAAAAACCATTTGGATTAGGTCTGTCCAGAATAATTAGTGTTTTGTTGTTCTCTATAGCTGATTCCATATATTCCTGCAGGGAAGAAATATAAGTATAGAAACGAGCGCCAACATCCTGAATGTCGAAAATCATGATGTCTACATCTTTTAAATCATCAGCAGAAGGTTTTCTTTTAGGGCCATACAATGAGATCAGTGGAATTTTTGTTTTATTATCCACCGTATTACTTACTTTTTCACCTGCATCGGCCGTGCCCCTGAAGCCGTGCTCGGGGGAAAAGATTTTTTTTATAGTGATCCCTTTAGAAAGTAAAACGTCTACCAGGTGTGAATTGCCGATCACAGAAGTTTGATTGGCAAAAATAGCTACAGACTTGCCTGTAATGAGAGAAATGTATTGATCCAAACGTGCTGCACCTGGTAATATTGTTTGAGAGGATGCAGGAACAGGAGACCGCTGTGCTTTTATTATTTGTAATGGTGCACAAATGCAAAGAAGTATGTATACGTAATAAAATCTCAACAAAACAGGTGATTTATTCATTTGAATTTCTCTATAATTTTTTTAATAGTTCGAATAGTAAGACAGGCAAATTTCTATTAAATATTCCATAAGGTGGATGTATCTTTTCCGATTATAATCCTAACTTAGCCCATTCCGGAAAAAGTTCAGTGCTGCTGTTGTTTAATACTTATTCATTAGCATCTGTAATGTGAACCGGATGTTCGTAATAAAGCTAAACAAAATATCAAACTAAAAATTTTTGAAGATGCAACAAGTTAAGTCTGGTGATACTGTTAAAGTGCATTACCATGGTCGCCTTACAGATGGTTCTACTTTTGATTCATCAGAAGGAAATGAGCCGCTTGAATTCCAGGTTGGCAGTGGTATGGTGATCAAGGGATTTGATGATGGTGTTGTAGGAATGGTAGTGGGAGATAAAAGAACATTGAATATACCAGTTGAAGAAGCATATGGCGATAAAAATGAAGACATGATGGTAGAATTTTCGAAAGAACAATTTCCTGAAGATATGAAACCGGAAGTAGGTTTGCGATTAAACATGACTAACGGAGACGGCCACGTGATTCCGGTAGTAATTACTGAAGTAAAAGAAGAGACTGTAATGCTGGATGCCAATCATCCCCTCGCCGGCGAAGCTCTTATATTCGATATTGAACTCGTTGAAATAGCAGGCAAAGCACCGTTGATTATAATGCCATAGTTAATTATTAATGATTAATTATTAATGATTAACGGTTAATGGTTAATATAATTTAAAGCATAAAAGTTTTCTTATATTTATTCTAACAGTAAAGCAACTAACCGTTAATAATTAATCATTAATAATTAATCATTCTTTTTTGGTACACCCATCCCATTACTAAAGTAGACATTAAATATAGAACACTGGTAATTACTGAGCCTTCAAAGCCAAATGGTCCGCCTGTTAATAAATGATTTCCGTTTAATTCCTGTTCAAGCAAGCTTTTTAACGGAATACCGCTCACTTTATATCCTAAAACTGAACCCTGGTAAAAGTTCCAGGCCAAATGAAGGAAAATTCCATACCAGAGATTTTTTGTGAAGATATAATTAATACCAAGTAGCATTCCTGCAAGAAATATATTCAATAACGCTAAAACATTTATGCCGGGATTATTTATATGGAATACTGCAAACAGCAATGCGGAATAAATCAATGCCATCCATTTATTCATTGATTGCAGCAGGTTGTTCAAAATATAACCGCGAAAAGCAAGCTCTTCAGCAAATGCAACAATAAGCATTACTACGAAACCTGTTATAAGCTGATTAGGATTGAAATTAATTCCGGTCCATTGCAGGTTATTACCAGCAATAAGTATCATGCTGCCGATACCTAATAATAATAAACCCAGGGAAAATCCGACAACAGCGTGAGATAAATTGTTTTTTATTGTCAATCCAAGGCTGACCAAATGCTGTTTGTCTATAAGCTTTCGAAAAAAATAAACTGTTATTACACACACAAATAAGGAAACAGCCACTTTAATCAGCAGGAATACTCCTGACATTTCATTTGGCGATGCGCCTTCTTGTTTTCCAGCAGTAAGGTTGCCAAGAAGCCGGTCTATTGCTATGTTTGATAAAATAATAAGTACTAAAAAAGTGAGGGCAAATAACAGTGCCCTTATCCAGCCATGTTTCAAAAGAGGTTTTGCTTCCATGATACTGTAAAAGTAAAAGCAGTTTTGGTAAGTTGCTAAACTTTCCAAAAGTTTGTGTAATAAACTTACCAGTTACTGCTACTTGAGTTAAGTTAAGTGTAAATTGACGTATTCGCTATCAGCCGTCAGCTATCAGGAGGAAACTTAATATACATTGATCTGCTGACCGCTGATAGCTGACGGCTGATGGCAAAAGCGGTAATTTAAGATTGACATTACACTAGAAGGCCGGTAAAAATAATCATTGCGGTAGGTTAAATTCTTGTCTATGTTACAAAACTATAAATTTACCGTAACTGAAAGATTCATGCGTTATGTGCAGGTAGATACACAATCAGATCCACAGTCCGGTTCTCAACCATCGACTGAAAAGCAAAAAGATCTTTCAACCATACTCGCTACGGAATTACTGTCAATGGGGCTTGCAGATGCTCATTCGGATGAGTATGGATACGTGTATGCAACAATCCCTTCCAACAGCCTGGGACAAGTTCCTGTAATTTGTTTTTGCAGTCATGTTGATACTGCTCCCGATTGCAGTGGTAAAGACGTTAAGCCAATCTTACATACTTCTTACGATGGTAGAAATATTATTCTGCCTGATAATCACTCCCAGGTATTAACACAGGATGAATATCCTTACCTTAAAGAGCATATCGGTTCTGATATCATTACAGCCAGCGGTAACACATTACTGGGAGCCGATGATAAAGCAGGTTTAGCTATTATTATGGACCTTGTAAATTTCCTGAGTGAAAATCCTGGTATAAAACATGGCACCATAAAAATACTTTTTACTCCTGATGAAGAAGTAGGTAGAGGAACTGCAAAGCTTGATCTGAAAAAATTAGGAGCCGATTTTGGTTATACCCTCGATGGCGGAGAGGCAGGAAGCCTTGAAGATGAAACTTTCAGTGCAGATGCTGTTAGCATAACCGTTCATGGAGTTATATCACATCCTGGTTATGCCAAAGATAAATTAGTAAATGCATTAAAGATTGCGGGTGATATTATTGAAGCTTTGCCAAAGAACACCTTATCTCCTGAAACAACAGAAGGCAGGCAGGGATTTATACACCCGGTACGTATGGAAGGCATGGCTGAAAAAGCTACCATTGGTTTTATCATTCGTTCTTTTGATGAAAAAGGTTTGTATGAATATGAAAAAATGCTTGAAAGCCTTGCCAGAGAAGTAATGCAAATGTATCCGCGGGCATCTATGGAGTTTTTTGTGCAGGAGCAGTATCGTAATATGAAACAGATCCTGGATCAGCATCCACAGGTGGTTGCCATTGCAGAAGAAGCAATATTAAGGTCAGGACTAACGGTTAAAAAAGAAAGTATACGGGGCGGTACTGATGGTAGCCGTTTAAGTTATATGGGATTGCCCTGTCCGAATCTCTTCACCGGCATGCAGGCTATTCATTCTGTACTGGAATGGATTGGTGTTAAAGACATGCAAAAGTCAGTGGAAATGCTGGTGCATCTTTCAATGATTTGGGAAGAGAAAGGTTCGGTATGAGGCAGCTGACAGCTAAACGCTGTCAGCTGGTATGAGGTATGAGGTATGAGGTATGAGGTATGAGGTATGAGGTATGAGGTATGAGGTATGAGGTATGAGGTATGAGGTATGAGGTATGAGGTATGAGGTATGAGGTATGAGGTATGAACCTGGCAAGTTATATATTTAACTTTACATAAACATTCACTTATTGATTTTCGCAATTATAATACCTTGAGTTATTAATTATTAAACCTGAAACATTTCTTCCTCATACCCCATAGCTCATACATCATACCTCTTTTCTTATGCTTAAACTTTAAAAGTTATTCCCAGGATCTGCTGGCTAACGGAAACTTTGAAGAAGAAAACATCTGTACTGAGTATAGTAAGAACTGCGCTCCGGAGGCCTGGATAGGCAATGCATTCCTGATAAATTATTATTTTGATACTGAAGGCTGGGCTAAAGATGGTAGTCACTTCATTGGTTTAATTGCGGGAAATAATGATCTCAACTCGAGACGATCATTTATACGCAGCCGTTTGCTATGTGGGTTAAGAAAGGATCATCAATACAAACTGGAGTTTTATGTTCGTTCCAGACATCCTGTTTATGATAGCATAGGTGTTTATTTTTCTTCGACGGATTTTTTGTTTGAAAAAAAGCCTTATGCACAATTACAGCCTTCTTTGATTTTCAGAGATACCACTGCTGCACCTGACTTAGTTAATAATCAGTGGAGGAAAATTTCATTAAACTATATTGCAACAGGAAAAGAAATTTTTATAACTATCGGAAGCTTTAAGAAGCAGGAGTATAAGTATACACTTCCGCCTGAATATAAAGGCAATTATTATTTATACCTGGATGCTGTTACTATGATTCCTGTAGATAAGCATGAATTAATTTGTAAAAGTGCTGATAGTATACGATCGGTTAATTATAATGAGAATGAACGGCATTCTATATTAGAAAGAAAAATAACGCTGTACATAAGAAATGTTCCGCTGGAAATACCACCACCGGTAACCTTATTACAACGAATAGATACCCTGATTATTCCTGATATATTATTTGCCACTGCAAGTGCGAAACTCAATGAAATCAGCTTTCGTATTTTAGATAGTTTCTGCATAACACTTACATCAAGAAATATCGATTCGCTGATAATTGACGGGCATACGGATAGCGTGGGAACCCTCGTATATAATAATAAACTTTCTTCAGACAGGGCTGCCTCAGTCTCTTCATATATTAAAAGAAAGTCCTCAGTTGATGAAAAGTTATTTATGGTTCATTACTACGCTTACCTGCGACCGATAGCACCTAACATCACCGCTGCAGGCCGTCAACGAAACCGTAGGGTGGAGATTTATCTCTACACACACGAGTAGAATTATTAATGATTAATTGTTAATGATTAACGGATAGCGTTTAATATTTAATGATTATTCATTAACCACTCACCGTTAATAATTAACCATTAACCATTAATCATTAACTTCAGCGTCTAAATATTTTTTTATGCCCGATTTATTTTCTTACTGGTGGGTTATAGTCCTCTTAATTATCGTCTTTAGCGGCTTGGTGACGGTTAACCAGGGTACCATAGCCGTTGTTACCATGTTCGGTAAATACCAGCGCATACTTCGTCCGGGATTAAATTTTAAAATTCCATTGATAGAACAGATATACAAAAAGATATCTATTCAAAATCGTTCTGTAGAACTGGAGTTCCAGGCCATAACGGTTGATCAGGCCAACGTATATTTCAAAAGCATGCTTTTGTTTTCAGTACAGAATGCAGAAGAGGAAACTATTAAAAAAGTTGCTTTTAAATTCATTAGTGAGAAAGACCTGATGCAATCATTGGTAAGAACAGTAGAAGGTTCCATTCGTGCTTTCGTAGCTTCTAAAAAGCAGGCTGAGATTTTAACACTACGCAAAGAGATTGTTGAATTTGTAAAAGAGCAGATAGACGCTGCATTGGAAGACTGGGGTTACCATTTATTAGATCTTCAGATAAACGACATTACTTTTGATAAAGCTATCATAGAAAGCATGAGCAGGGTAGTGGCAAGTAATAACCTGAAGGCTGCTGCTGAAAATGAAGGTCAGGCTTTGTTAATTACAAAAACCAAAGCAGCGGAAGCAGAAGGTAACTCTATTAAAATTGCGGCTATGGCTGAACGTGAAGCTGCTATGTTGCGTGGTCAGGGTGTAGCGCTGTTCCGGGAAGAAGTAGCCAAGGGCATGAGCCAGGCCGCTGAACAAATGAAGCAGGCGAATCTGGATACGAATGTGATCCTGTTTAGTATGTGGACAGAAGCCATCAAAAATTTTGCCGAATACGGAAAAGGTAATGTGATCTTCTTAGATGGAAGCAGTGAAGGCATGACAAAAACAATGAACCAGATCATGGGAATGGTACAACTGAAACAGCCAAATCAATAAACCAGTTATCAGCAGTCAGCTATGAGCTATCAGGAGAGAACAACAGGAACAGTTTGGCTGATACCTGATAACTGACTGCTGATAGCTATCTTTTTAATTGAGACATGACATTATCTTTATAGGCCGTGCTTAGGCACGGCTTTTTCTTTACAATATGTTAATTGAAGCAGGTGAAATCTTTTTAGAAAATAATACAAGTAATTCCACGTTAGTTCATAAAGTTTAGAGTCAACATTGATTTCTGGATTTCCTACGGGGTTTACTTCTTAATTTCGCCTTTAAATTAGTCTGGATGCATTTATTTTTTCTTCAAATAGGTGATACCGCTAAACGAATAACAGATACTACTTCTGCGGGATTAAACACGATAAGCACAGAAGCCCACATGAATATTTTCGATCTGTTATACAATGGAGGTATTTTGATGGTACCGCTTGCACTGCTGCTGGTGCTGGCTATTTTCTTTTTCTTCGAACGTTATATTGCCATTAAAAATGCCAGCAGGATGGATCCAAATTTTATGAATATGATCCGTGATAATGTAGTTACCAATAATGTATCAGCTGCCCGGTCTCTTGCTAAAAATACCAATAATGCTGTAGCAAAAATTATTGATAAGGGGCTTCAGCGTATTGGTAAGCCAATTGATGCCATTGAAAAAAGTATGGAGAATGTAGGCAGACTGGAAGTATACAAGATGGAAAGAAATCTTTCCATCTTATCATTAGTGTATGGAATTGCCCCTATGTTCGGGTTCTTGGGAACTATTTTCGGAATGCTTCAGTTGTTTTATAATATCAATGCAACTGGGGAATTTACTCCTGCAGCCATTGCTGGTGGTATCTATACCAAGATGATTACATCTGCTACTGGTTTAATCATTGGTTTATTGGCTTATGTAGCCTATAATTTTTTAAATTCCCAAATTACAAAAACGGTTAACAGGATGGAAGTGGCAAGTGCGGAATTTATCGATATCTTGTTAGAACCAACGAGGTAATGGTTAATGATTAATGATTAACGGGTAACTGTTGAGAATCGGAATTTTTAACATCACAATACAATTGATTAACTGTAAATTTTAGCAACTACCCGTTAATAATTAACCATTAATAATGCGAATCAAGGGTTAAAAAAGGTAATAAAATAGTTTAAAAAATAAAAGTAAAGAGCTTATTTAGTGTTGTGTTTGAATCAAAACTAATAGCCCTCTACTTTTACGTATGCGAAAGGT
>JAABUN010001744.1_pt1 | contig 44697 bp, 37 predicted proteins | sample 5559311 | NCBI WGS metagenome assembly JAABUN01 (sample SAMN10711877, study PRJNA513370) | rock metagenome | isolation source: Antarctica rocks | place: Antarctica: Victoria Land, Siegfried Peak sud
CCGCGATGGCCTTCGCCTCGGTCCACGGGCGGAACGGGTAGCCGAGGGTGAACATGTCGCTGTCGGAGCGGACGCCGGGGTAGCGGAACAGGTCCCAGGTGCCGCCGATCGCGCTGCGTGCCTCCACGACGGCGAAGCTCCTGCCGGGCAGCTCCGTCGCGACCCGGTAGGCGGCCCCGATACCCGAAAGGCCGGCACCGACGATGACGACGTCGAAATGGTCGAGCGAGGAGTCCATCCGTCCATTATCCGGCCGTGAGCGGCCTGCCTGCTGCTTGACTCCACACGACAGCTATTGACACCTGGACGACACGGGCTCGGTTATCCGCTCGTCAGCATCGGCGGCTTCCGCGACGACGGCCACGACTTACACTGACAGGCAGAAGACCGGAACTGGAAGGGAGAGCGGTGGCAGGCATCACAAGCGCTGACGTGGCCCGCGAGAGCGGCGTCTCGCGTACCACCGTCAGCTACGTCCTGACCGGCAGGGACGGCGTCACCATCTCGGATGAGACCCGCCACCGCGTACGGGAGGCCGCTGTCCGGCTGGGCTACGCGCCGTCGGCCGCGGCCCGCGCCCTGCGCACCGGACGCAGCGACCTGGTGCTGTGCATCCTGCCCGACTGGCCCGTGGGGCCCGTGATCGAGACACTGCTGGACGAGCTCGCCGACGGGCTGTCCGGACGTGGCCTGGCTGTCCTCGTGCACCATGGGAGGGGGACCCGACCGCTCTCCGAGCTGTGGAGGGCCGTGACGCCCCGAGCCGTGATCGGCTTCGCGCCGTTCGTCGACGGTGATCTCCTCGCGATGCGCCAGGCCGGCATCCAGGTCCTCGGGACCCTCGGTGAGGAGCGCCAGCCGGACCCCGCCCTCCCCTCTGAGAGCCAGCTCGAGATCGGTGCGCTGCAGCTCCGGCACCTCGCCGCACGCGGCGTCAGGCGCATCGGCTACGGTTGGCCGACGGACCCCCGCCTGGAGGTCTTCGCGCGGGACCGTCTCCTCGGCGTCCAGCGCGCCTGCGCCGACCTGGGCCTACCCGATCCGGTGGTGTTGCCCGTCGCGCTCGACGTCCCAGCGGCCGCAGGTGCCGTCCGCGGCTGGCGTGGCCAGGGCGTGACCGCCGTCGCGGCCTATAACGACGACGTCGCGCTCGCGATCCTCGCGGGCCTCCGCACCGAGGAGCTGTCGTGCCCCGAGGACTGTGCCGTGGTGGGCGTCGACGACGTCCCGGCGGCCCGGCTCGCAGCGCCTCCGCTGACCACGGTCTCGCAGTCGATCGAGATCTACGCCAATTACCTCGCCGCGCTGGTACTGGCCGATCTCGACGGCGCTGCGGAGAAGCCAGGGCACCCGGGCCACGGCCTGCACATTGTCGAGCGCGAATCGGCCTGACGGTCTGCTGCGAAAAGACAGGAGGGGCCGGAGCATCGCTCCGACCCCTCCTGTTCCAACTGTCCGGTGCCTTACGGGTAGCGCACCAGGTAGCTCGGGGTTCCCGTGTTGGCGTTGCTGACCGGGGCGCCGGTGTCATTGACCACATGGTCGATCGTGCCCGCACCGAGGTTCACGGTCAGGACATGGTTCAGCACCACGCCGGGGGTGTTCGGCACCTCGAACCCGCGGGTGGCATGGATGCTCGGGTCCACGTTGGTGAAGATGTACGAGCCGCCGCCCCACAGGGTGTGGTTCTTGACGTCGTCGGCCACCTTGTAGCCGGCCCAACCGAGGACGCCGTCGTGCTGCCAGGCGGCCTGGTTCGGCGGGTCGTAGGGGAGCTCGTTCTGGAAGAACACCGTGCGTCCGTTCTCGCCGTTCCAGATGACGTTGTACTCCTGGTAGTGCTCCACGAACAGGCCCGTGGCGGTGACGTCGTCACCGTTCACGATCACGCCGTTGCGGCCCGTGCTGACGTCCCAGCCGAACGAGCCCGGAAGGCCGTGGTCCGCGCGCCACACCCAGATGTGGTCGATCAGCACGTTATCGCTGTTGACCTCGAGGCTGACATCGGCCTTGCCCACATGCGGGCCGCCGATGCGGAAGTACACGTCGCTGAGCGTCGTCGGATTGGCGGGATCGTTCTTCTTCGCGCCGTTGTTGCCGTTCTTCGTGCCGACCTGCAGGAGGACGGGCGAGTTGACGGTGCCGCCGTCGATCGTCAGTCCGGCGATCACGACGCCCGGCACGTCGGCGACGCGCATCGGCACGGCGCCGTTGACCGCGGTGAGGGTCGCGTGGCCGAGTCCGAGGACCACGGTATCCGCACGCTTCACGGCGATGGTCTGCCCGATGTCGTAGACGCCCGGGGTGAGGAGGAGGTGCTTGCCGCGGGCCAGCGCGTTGTTGATGGCCTGTACCGAGTCACCGGGCCGTGCCACGAAGAACTCGGAGAGCGGGATGGTGCGTCCGGGAGTCAGGCCATCGCTCCACGAGATGCCGCGTGAGTCCGTCTGCGCGGCGGGGACGCGGACGCTGTACGAGCCGGCGCTGTTTGCGAACAGGTAGGGCTTCTCTCGGCTGACAGGCGTCTGATCCAACGTGGTGTAGGGGGGCGTCGGGAAGCCCTCGTCAGAGGGCGCACCCTCGGTGCCGGAGAAGACGGCGTTCCAGACGCCGTTGGACCAGCTGCCGATCTCGGCGTTGCGCGTCAGCCACTGCTGCTGCGATCCGTTGATGATCTCCCCGGCCTTCGAGTCGGCAAGGTAGCCGCCACTGGCGAACTGGGGTCCTGCGGTGCAGTAGTCCATCAGCGAGAGGGTCCCACCGGTGACATTGACGCGCCGGAGCGATACCGCCTGCGAGACGGCCCAGAAGTTCGCCGTTGTGCGGCAGCCGTCCTGGCCCGCGCCGTTGATCTCGAGGGTGAGGTTGGACAATGTCCGCCAGAAGTTGTTGAGCGCTATGCAGTTGCTCGTGCCGTTGTCCTCGAGGCAGCGATTGTAGACCTCGATCTTGCCGTTGATGACCACATCGGAAGGGGATGCGCCGAGGCCGGCGACCTCCGTGTAGTAGCCGACCTTGAACTGCAGCGGCTCGGCGTCCGTGCCGTAGGTGCCTGGCAGGAACAGGAGTGCCTCCCGCTCGGTGCCCATCTCGTTGTCGATCTGCTGGGCGTTGACGGCGTCCACCGTCGCCTGGATCTCGATCACGGGCATGCTCGGATCGAAGATCGTCACGTTGGGGCCGAAGTCGGGGGTGGAGGTCGCGGGGGCCTTCTTCGTCGCGATCGGCACCGTGCTCGCCGGGTCCAGGGGCGGGGCTGCGAAGGCGGTTGCTCCCGTGCTCGTCGCCAGGAGCACCGCCGCTCCGAGTGCTGCTGCCAGCCGGGAACGCCCGGTCCTGGTGGGGTAGGGGATTGTCATGCTGAATGGATCCTCTCCGTCGAGGTGGTCTTGCCCTGGGGTAGCCCGACGGTGAATCGTGTCACTCGGCCGTGATGGAATTACATCTCCCGCACGGGACGAAGTCAAGGATCAGTCGAAAACCGCCGTCGGCAGCAGATCGTTGAAGGGATTCCGCGCCGGTGGTAGAGCTTGGGGAATAGTGTCGGCTGTGATCGGCGGCACGGAACGCACGCGACCGGAGGAGACATGATGGCAACGCCCGACGACGAAGAGCGCACCCTCAGCCAGTGGAGCCGCACCCTGGCCCAGGCCCTACAGATCCTGGACCTCGAAGTGGACCACCCGAGGATCGTGGAACTGGCCGAGCGGTCCTCCAGGGACGTGTCGCCGCACGCCGGCGCCATCAGCGCCTTCATGGTCGGCTACGCGGCGGGCACCGTCACGACGGACGGCCGGGACGAAGCGAGTGCCGCCGTCAAGAAGGCCGTGAACACCGTGATGACGGTCATCGCGAAGGTTGAGGAGACGCAGGAACAGGAAGGCTGGACGGGGTCGGCCCAGTAGGTCTGGACCGTCCCGGGCGCCGTCGGTCAGACAGTTAAGCGTGACGGCGTCCCGGTGACCAGGCGCGTGAGTGTCCAGGCCAGTACGACGGCGACCAGCACGGCCGCTGCCAGGCCGAGGCCCGCGTAGCCCAGCAGGACGAGCGCCGGACCGGCGAGGGCGCCACCCGTGGCACCGGCGAGGTTCATGACGAGGTCCGAAGACCCCTGCACGGAAGCTCGCTCATCGACGCTCACCGCACCGGCGAGGAGCGCGGAGGCCGAGACGAGGCAGGCGGACCAGCCTAGCCCGAGCAGCACGAGACTCACCGTCACGGTCATTTCTGACTCCGACCCGACCCAGGCCAGCAGGAGAGCCGCGAGCAGCAGGACCTGCCCGGACAGGATGCCCCGTGTCTTTCCGGCGCGGTCCGCGATCCATCCGAAGACCGGGGACAGCGCGTACATCCCGGCGATGTGCAGGCTGATGGTCAGCCCGACGACGGACAGACCGGCGCCGTGGTCATGGAGGTGGACCGGTGTCATGGCCATGAGGGAGACCATCGCGGCATGGCTGACCGCAATGCTGACAACCGCAAACCGCGCAGCGGGATTGCCGGCGATGATGCTGAGGCCGCGGCGCTTCTCCGGCGCGGGTATGTCCACCGGGCGATCCGCCGCCTGCCGACGCAGCGCCGTCAGCAGGGGATCGGGCCGGAGCCCCAGCGAGTAGACCATCGTCGCCGCGGCCTGTGCTGCCACCGTGAAGACGAAGCCGCCGCTCAGCGCCGGGATGCCGAGGACGCCGGCGACAGCCTGGCCCGGTTCGAACAGATTGGGGCCGAGCACGGCACCGATGGTGGTGGACCAGACGACGACGGCGAGGCTGCGTCCGCGCGTCGCCTCGGTCGCGAGGTCGGTGGCCGCGAAGCGGGCTTGCAGCCCGGTCGCCGAGCCTGAGCCGAGCAGTACCAGGGCGAGCAGCAGGAGCGGGAACAGTGAGAGCGAGGCCGCGATGATGGCGAGCAGGGCGCCACAGCAGGCGACGACGGCGCCCGTTGAGAGGGAGACGCGGCGTCCCCGGCGCTGGGCGAGGGTTGCGAGCGGAACGGCCGCTGCTGCTGCGCCGAGCGTCGCCATGGTCGCAGCCATGCCGGACCAGGCGCTGGACCCCGACGTCTCGGCAGCCAACAGGGCACCGAGGGACAGCGTTGCCCCGGCTCCGATCCCACCCAGGATCTGGGCGGCGACGAGCACGCGCACGACGCGGCGCTGCAGGGCCACCACCTCAGGGTGCTGGTGGTCCTGCTGACGGTGCTGTTCGTGGTCCTGCTTCATCCGCCCGCCCCTCCTGGTCGCCATGACCCGAGCAGTCTATCGGCGGCCGGTCGCCCCGCCCGCGGCAACGCGTCCACGTGACGCCTGGCCGCAGAGACCGGGGAGGGACCACTTTCTTCGCCCGGAGAAGATCGGGTCGTGGCGACGTCGATGAGCTCGCTGCGGTTGTTGCACGCGCACAATCGCGTGCTTGCCGGCGAACGTCCCCTGGACGTCCTGCAGGAAGGGAATAAACAGGCAGTCTTGGAAGCGGCCCAGTCCTTCACTGACGGATCCTACGTTTGACCCCATGAGCCCCGGGGAGCTCGACATAATCGTCGGCTCCCTGGGCGGCAGGCAGTTGCCGTTCAGGCCGGCCAGGAACGCCACAGGATACGATCTGTTTCGAGTTAGAATCTTGTGACATGCAACTTCCACTAAAGCTCTGATACGTACTAATATATTTTGAGCTATACCAACACATGATGAACAGATACGAGGTACGTATCGACAGTGGAAGCGTCGGGTCACGCGGGTACTTGTTTCTTGCAGGTCAGTAGGCCACCGGATCGGAAGTAGCGAAATGACATTACCAGCCACACCCATGACACCTGGGGGCCCCGAAAATCCGCATTTGACGTCGAGGGACATTGCATTGGCGGCCGGGGTCTCTCAGGCCACCGTCTCAAATGTTCTGAATCGCCCCGAAGTAGTCGCCACGAAAACCCTGAACCGCGTGAAGGCGGTGATGGCGAGCATGAATTTCGTGGTTAATGACTCGGCGCGGTCGCTTCGGGCTGGTAAGTCTAAAACCCTGGGTGTGATCGCCCTCGATCTTTCCAATCCATTCTGGGGTGAGGTAACGCGAGGTATTGAGGCAATTGCTACCGCCCGCGGGTACTCAATACTCATAGGCTCTTCCGAGGAACGGGTCGATAAAGAACTCATGCTCCTACGACTTTTCGAAGAGAACCGGGTTGACGGGATTCTTGTCTCCTCGTTGAACACCTCGTCTCAGGCGTTGACGGCGTTACGGGATCGAGGAGTCAAAGTTGTTTTTTTAGATGGAACTGATCCGTCAGGAGCACACAGTTCGGTCTCTTTTGATCAAGTCGCCGGTGCGCACTTGGTTGGCGCGCATCTTGTCGAAAGAGGACACAAGAGGATTGCCTTCCTGAACGTCCCGCACACGGTGTCCTGGTCCAGGAACAGGCTCAAGGGATTGCGTGAAGGAATCCAGGTGGCCGGAGCGGATCCGGACGAGGTCATCACTGAAATCATGATCGAGTCGATGACAGCGCTGGCTGCTGAACCAGCCGTTGCCCAGCTTCAAGCACTGTACCCGGATGTTACAGCCGTTTTTTGTGCCAACGATTTGGTCGCGTTGGGCGTACTCAAACAACTTTCAGAACGCGGGAAAGTGGTTCCTCGTGATTTATCGGTTGTGGGTTTCGACGACAGCTACTTCTCATCACTGCTTTCGCCTGCTCTTACTTCGGTAAGGCAGGAACCCTTTCTTCTTGGTCAGAAAGCTGCGCAAGTTATTATCGATCAAGACTTGAATTCGGTTCCGGAACCGATCGTGTTCCAACCCAAATTAATAGTACGCGAGTCGGTACGACGAATCAGGTGAGCGTGCTGTAGCAACAGATCAGGCCCCGCGTACTCCTGCCGCCGGCGCATCATCGTTGATGTCTGGGCCGAAGAATTTCAATAAGAAAAGCTCTTCGTCGCCTGTGTTTCTAATCTCATGGGGCGTAGTCGCGGCGGCGTGAGTAAGCAGCAATTCGTCCTCACCGAGAGTCATGCCCTGTACCGGCACTCCTGCAATTGTTCCTTGACCGCGCCATACGAGGACATTGAAGACGCCTTTCTCGACATCCGTTACGGACGCTCCAGGCGCTAAACGCAGGCGCTTTCCACTGAATTTTTCAGTACCGCAGAAGATCCAACATTCATCAACGCCGTGTGTCGTTTTGAACGGAACCGGCATGATGTGGCGGCGTTCATAGAATTCAGGATCACCGTTTGCCTCCCAGTCGACCCAGCGCAGTGGTGCGCGTTCCCCGAGCGACTTTCGGTCTTCGTCGGAAATGTCCTTATATAGCAACTCTTTGCTGATGATCGTGCCGGCATTCAATGCCTGGAACATTGCCAGAGTGTCTGAATCTTCTTGGAGTTCAATGGTCAATGCTGTGCCTGGAGCATGAAGGATACCTGAATCTATAAAAAATCCTTCCTCAGCGACCTGCTGATATGCGAAGGCGTGTTTGAGAATCGCATCGTCCTTCCATTCCTCGAGATAGGGCAACAGAATATCCCTGTTTCCGGTTCGAACAATGTACGGGTGCACTCCGAAGAAAGTTTCCGGATGCGCCCCCATGTCAACGCCGGGTGGGAAGTAATACGCTTCATCCTTGGAATTTCGCCCTACCAGCGCCGCCTCCGTCGAGGGGGGGTGTATGTGATAAGGGATTCTGGCGCCGAAGTCGTATATCTTAGCGAGGCGTCCCAGCCCCGTATGTCCCCTCGAGTAATCCTGTCCCATAATTAGGTCCGGCGCCGCAGCAATTACTTCCTCGAGGTTGAGCCGATCGCCCTCGTCAGTACGTATGTAGCTGACGCCCTCATCTGTAGGACCAATTTTATTGTCGGCGTGGGTCGTTGATCCCAACCACCGCTCGCAGATGAAGCCACGTTCGCCGACGTTGTACTGCTCTTCCGTGAGTCCTAGGCGTCTCCCCGGAGGAAGCCAGTCCCGTGCGACAAGCGCGGGATCGAGCTTCAGCACTCCCTGATGTTCATCGAGAGCTTTTTGTATTCTTTTGAGCATGATGTTCCGTTCGATTGTGGGAGACGCGGTGCTTAGTCCGTGGTCAACGGCACCTGATGCGGGTGCGGAAGCTGATGGATTGTCCGGGGTTCACCTCGTTCAGAGATCCGCGTTGGCGGGCGTCGGCACGGCCGTGGTCTCCATGCGTCGAGGGCTCAAGAGCTAGGACGTTCATACCGTGCTGTTGGTGTTTCCACACCAGTAACTGAGGCATAGTCCGCCCGTCCCAGTCGATAACAACTTTCGGGGATGAGTCAGCTGCAGCCAGGATGACCTGCGCTTGGTTGTTGTCGAGTTCTGGGCACAGTGCATACACTTCTTCGCGATGCGTTGGGCTGACCTGGTCAATGCCATCCCACCCGTCGATCTCAGGACGATGTCGGTCACGGGCTATCGGATCTGAACCGTTGGCGCGGATACGATCGCCTGGCTGCACGAGGGGAAAGCCAAGATTTATGTGGTGACGCATCATGATAGGACTCGGGCCCGGCCCGAGGTTGGTGACCACATCGGTTATCTCCACAGCCGGGAGGCCCACGATGGTCCGGATGGTCCGATGAAGTTCGAGAGTGGGTCCGCCGAGCGTGGTCTCGATCACGCGACCGGATATTTCGAGTACGTAATCGTCGCTCTCCCACGTGGCACGGCAGATGACTTCTTGCGCAGGAATGGATGACACCCGGCCGTGCAATCCGAAGGCTTCGCCTTCGTCGATCGACGGTAAACCGATGGATGCCATACCGCAGGTAGTTAGCAGTCCGCCACCGAAGGATCGGCCCCATCCGTATCCCTCGTTTTCCGCAAAACTTCCTACCGGAAACCCTCGAGGAGAGTGCCAGGCAAGTGGTTGTCCTGCATGGGAAGCCCACCCAATGTCCAACCCCCGGTCTGCGTGAACATCAAAATTCAGACCATAGGCGGATCGGACAGCGTAGATACGCCCACCGCGCCCTGGGCCATCAGTAGATTCCAAGGGTAGAATCTGACCCAGTTGCGTCATGTCCCCGACGGCTCCTGCGATGGTGAACCGATCGTGTGCGACACCGTTGAGGATCACGACACTGTGACTTGTGCCCGAGATGAACCGGACGAACGTCGACGTGCGCCAAGCGCGAGAGCACCGATCAGTACCGCCCCGATTGCGATGTTCTGCCAGTAGGAAGGTACGCCGAGAAGGTTGAGAGCGCTGTTCATGGCCGAGAACAGGAAGGCTGCCGTAAAGGTGCCAAGAATCGACCCGTCTCCACCCCGCAGCGAAGTGCCGCCCACGACAGCGATAGCGATTGCTTGTAGTTCGATACCAAGGGCCATGCTTCCGTTCGCGGAGGACAGGAGAGCCGATAGCAGCACCGCAGCGATCGCCGTGAAGAGACCGGAAATTGCGAAGGTCGTGATGATGACTCGATCAACTCGAATGCCGGCCATCCTAGAAGCCACTTCACTGCTGCCGGTGGCACGCAGGTGACGGCCAAGGAGAGTGCGTCGAAGGACTGCCCAGCTCAGAATGCAAACGAGCGTGAAGACAATGAACGGTAGAGGAACGCCGAGAACCCGGTCCGTGCCAATAGATCGGTAGTGCACAGCCGAGATGGGCTGGACACGGCCCTGAGTCCAAATGAACGCGACAGCCAGGTAGATGTTGAGCATTCCCAATGTGGCAATGAACGAAGGAATTTTCAGTTTTGTAACAATGAAGCCGTTCAGAGCCCCGAGGGCGGCCCCGACGAGAAGTGCCAGAGCTATAGCGCCTCCGATTGTGGTGTGCGGAAGAACAGCTGCTGCTGTCACGGCGGACACGGCGAGGATGCCCGCAACCGAAAGATCGATCATTCCCCCGACGATCAACAGGGTTATGCCGCATGCTATCAATCCGGCGAAAGAAGCTTGGGTGACAATCGACTGAACGTTGCCGGCGGACCGAAAGTTCGGCTGCGTGACGGCCATGATCGCAACTCCGACCAACACGATGATTTGTAGACTGTACTTTCCGGCGTACTCAGCCAATGATCTTTTTTGCACCGCGTTCGACTTGGTGCTACTGGTCGTCTTCGCTGGAACGGTTGAGTTAGTCACGATTTCACGCACCCATTCTGTTCCGCTGAATCCGGCGTCTGAGCGTGTCCAGGGACAACGCGAAGAGGAGGAGGACGCCGACAGCGAGATATTGGTAGAAAGCCGGGATGTTCAACAAGTTCAGCGATGATCCGATCATCGCGAGCAGTACAGCTGCGACGAGGCTGCCCTGCATATTTCCTGAACCGCCTGACATGCTCGTTCCACCGAGCACGGCGATTGCGATGATCTGCAGCTCGAGTCCCACCCCTAAGGTCCCGTCAACGAAACCAAGCTGGCTGGTCAGCAGAACTCCTGCCAGTCCTGCTAGGAGTCCGACGATTACGAACGAAAAGACGGTTACTTTTTTCAGATCGATACCGCTCTCTAAAGCTGCATCCGGCCTTCCTCCCACGGCGCACACATGGCGGCCAAATGGCGTGCGCTCAAGCAGTAGATACATCACGACGAGCAGTACAACGGCTAGTATGAAGGGGGTCGGGACGCCGAAAAGCTTGCCGCCGGCGAGTAAGCCGAAGGAGTCGTCCTCGACGAGCACTGACCCTCCGTTGGTGAAGACCAAGGCTGCCCCGCGAGCGATTCCTAAAGTACCAAGAGTGGCCACGAACGCAGGAACTTGAAGATAGGCAATGATCAACCCGTTGACCAGGCCAACGAGACCCCCGATGAGGATGCCGATTCCAATGCCCGGGAAGATGCCAAGGTCATTCACGGCGGTAGCGGTGACGACGGCGCTCAGTGCCTGCGCAGATCCGACCGACAGATCCAAACCCCGGAGGGCAATTACCAGGGTCATCCCGTACGCCACGATGGCCAGAATCGAGGCATTAACGAGGATGTTGCCGATATTTGCTGATGATAAGAAGTTAGGCGCGAGAATGACACCGCAGATGGCCACGATCACGAATGGGATCAACACGCCGAAACGTTCCAAAAGGGCGGCGTTGTGCGCGGCCCGATCTGAAGCTCTAGCGATAGCATTACGCTGGTTGACTAGTAACTGGTCACCCGCAACTTCCTGAGTCATCAGGCCACCTTCTCAATCCGTTGTCCGAGTGACGAGGCAACGATGTTGTCTTCGTTGACCATATGTGACGGCAGTGTCTCGTGAAGCTGTCCCGCATAAAGCACAATGCAACTGTCACATACGGCTGCGATTTCTGCAGCTTCAGATGAACTGACAACGACCGCCACACCTTCAGCCGCTAGTTTACGTATTATCTGGTAGATCTCGACTTTTGCACCGACATCAACACCTCTGGTTGGCTCGTTCAAAAGGAGGACTTTGCATTTGGTGAGGACCGCCCTACCGAAGAGTACCTTTTGTTGATTTCCGCCCGACAGGGACCCGATCAGGCGATCAGGACGGTCCACCCGAATCCGAAGGTTCTCCTTCAACTCCCCGAATGTTGCACGTTCCGCGGGCTGATTGATGAACCAGCCTCGAAGATCAAAAAATGACTTTGTGGGCGCCGAGATAACGGTGTTCTCAAGGACCGTCAAGTGTGGCAATATCCCCTCACTTTTACGGTCCTCACCGAGCATGAATGTACCCGCGGCGATGGCGCTTGCTGGAGACGACGTGTCAACCGCTGTGCCGTTGATGGTTATGGTTCCCGAGGTGACCCGGCGGGCACCAAACATTGCCTTCAAAAGTTCCGATCGGCCGGAGCCGACGAGCCCAGCAACACCGAGTATCTGTGCAGGGCGGACTGAAAAAGAAATTGGTTCGGTGATACCCGCGGTACGGAGATTGGAGACTTCCACAATGGGCACAGCGTCCTGCACGCTTTTATTGTGCACAGGCTTTATGTCCGCATCCAACGCTTTGCCAAGCATCAGTTCGATGAGGTGTGACTCCTTCACTCCCTCCATTGTGATGTCTGCGACCACTTCACCGTCTCGCAGAACAGTGGCCGTATCAGCGATCCGCAGCACTTCCGGGAGGCGGTGTGAAACATAGAGAATCGCAGTTCCGCGCTCCCGCAACTTCTCGACCATCAGCAGTAGGCTCTGTACTTCGGATTCGTTGAGAGCGGCAGTAGGTTCATCCATGATGAGTAGGGAAAACTCACGAGACAGTGCGCGCGTTATCTCGACGAGTTGCTGGTCGGCGACCGTGAGTGAGTCAACGCGGCGGTTCGGGCTGATATCAAGGCCGAGCTGGTCTAGGAGTAGACGTGCTCGTTCCCTTTGCTTTCCCCGGTGAATCAAACCACCTCGCGTGGACTCGTGTCCTAGGAAGATGTTCTCCGCGACCGTAAGCTGGGGGACCAAGCGAAATTCCTGACTGACCACTGAGATTCCGGCTGATTGGGAAGCCAAGCTGCCGGCAAACTGGACAACTTCACCATCTAGGATGAGCTGACCTTCGGTGGGTGCCTGAAGTCCGCCAATAATTTTGATCATGGTGCTCTTACCTGCGCCATTTTCACCCAGCAGGGCACGAACTTCTCCTGCCTGCAGCGTGAGACCTACACCGCGCAGAGCAGTAACACCCGGATACTTCATAGTGACGCCCCGCACTTCGAGGAGCGGATTTGTAGTGCGCATATCTTGGGCCTCCTGTAGTTGCGATGAGGGGGGAGAGCGAGGCGCGAAGCGACCACAGCTGGCCCTCAGCAGGTCTTACTGGTTCGCGCGTTCTTCACGGAACGTCGAGAGGTTGTCTTTGTTGACCAACTCGACAGGGAATTCGATGGTTTTCTTCTCCACATCGGTATAACCAGGATCCTCGTTGTTTAGAAGCGCGACCGCTGTTTTCACCGCGAGGCGTCCCTGACCGTATGGATCCTGGGCGATGGTCGCACTCTGGCTTCCGCTTTCAATCAAGTCGAGGGAGGGATCGTCTCCGTTGAAGCCTACGAGGACGAACCCGTCAGCGAGGGAACGGCCCGCTCCACCGAGAGCCCGCGCTGCTCCCTGGGCTTCCGGGTCATTGGCGGCATAGATCGCATCGAGATCCGGATTTGCTGCAAGCATGTCTTGGGCTGCCTGGAACCCGCCTTCGACGGTGTCGTTACCGTCAAGGCTCGAAACCACTTCAATATCCGTGTTCTTCTGAATTTCATCCATGAAACCACCGACCCGCTCCTCACCGACCGCGGAACCTGAATGGAGTTCGATGACGCCGACCTTTTTCGGCCCTTCTTTGGACTCAAGGCCTGACACAACCTCCTGAGCTGCTAGTGCACCACCCGCGCGGTTGTCGCTGAGGATGAATGCATCGTAGTCACCCTCGGCCCCGATATCGGCGACGATGATGGGAATGTTGGCGTTGTGCGCAGCACTGATGGTCGCTGGTAACGCCGGAGGCTGTACAGGGGTGATGATCAGGGCGCTAATACCTTGATTGATCAGGTCGGCACTGCCAGAAACCTGGTTCTGCTCAGAACTCTTCTGATCAGCCACGACGATCTCGACGCCCTGCTGCTCGCCCTCATCTTGGATGCCCTGGGTGTACGACTGCCAGTACGGTGACTGCAGGTCATAGGTTGAGTATCCGATTTTGAACGGATCCTTCTTCTCAAACACTGCACCCCCCGGAGCTGCACTCCCACCGGTGTCAGCCCCGCTGGCACAACCGGCCAGTGCAAGAGCAGTTACAGCTGCCAACGCTACGAAGGCGTGCTTGGTCGTCATCTTCTTCTCCTTTGAAGCCCAACTATGTCCGCAGTGACGGTTGATACGAATTAATTTATACGTATCAAGTGGCGCAGTCAATGGTTTCACCCAAGTTTTTCGTAAGGGCGGCGGGCCCAGGGGCCGAACCCAGCGCTGGTATCACCGAGGCTGACGGTGACAGGACGATGACAGCTTGTCGAACTGAGCCGCGATCAGGTCGGGCGTTGTCCGTAGACGTTCTGGTATCGGTCGAAGAGGGAGTCAATCGCGGGCTGCTGTATCGGGACAGGGTTGCCTAGTTGGCGAGCCAAGGCAACGCTGCGAGCGACGTCTTCGACCATTACGGCGGCTTTGACGGCATCGCGCGCGTCAACGCCGATAGTGAACGGGCCGTGGTTCTTCATGAGCACGGCTCGGGAACGGTGGCCCCTGAGAGTCTCCACGATGCCGCGTCCAATCGAGTCGTCTCCGATGATCGCAAAAGGACCGATTGGGATCTCACCTCCGAATTCGTCCGCCATTGCTGTGGTGACGCACGGGATTGGCTCGCCCACGGCTGCCCAAGCCACGGCGTACGGCGAGTGGGTGTGTACAACGCCACCAACCTCGGGCATGGTGCGGTACACGTACGCATGGGCCGCGGTGTCACTAGATGGAGACCGGCCGGATCCTGGTGCGCCGTCGACGACGGTGCCGTCGAGGCGGCAAAGGATCATATTTTCGGGTGCGAGGTCGTCATAGGCCACGCCGGACGGCTTAATCAGGAAAAGGTCGGCGCCTGGCACTCTTCCGGAAACATTTCCGCCGGTCCACACGGCGAGATCGTAGCGCACCAGCTCGGCGTGCAGGTCTGCTACTTCGGTCCGGATCCGGTCGACCGTCGCCGACAGCTCGGCGGGAATCAAATTATCTTTCACAGTGCTTCCTTCAGGCTTTGAATTTCTTGGGTGAGGGACTCAACGGCCGCGTGCTCGATAGCAAGACCGGAGCGGTACCTTTCGAGGTAGTCCGAGAAGCCGGCAACGTCAGCAGGGTCGGGTGTGACAGTGTCGTATCGGGCCCCGGCGAACACGTGATCAGTGAGGTATGTAGCGAGGCTCACGTCCGCGTGGTCCAGATATGCGGCGAGCACAGCCATACCCCACGGGCCGCCCTCGGATGCCGTCTCCGCTACGCTCACGGGCGCGTTCAGTGCCCCCGCCAGGAACCGCTGCGCTACCCCGGCAGTGCGGAACATCCCACCGTGAGCGAACATCTGATCCAGCACAACTCCCTCGGTGGCGAGCACCCGCATCCCGAGGGCTAGTGTGCCAAAAACTCCATACAGTTGGGCGCGCATCATGTTTGCCAACGTGAAACGACTATCAGGCGTGCGGACGAACAGCGGCCGACCCTCGGTGAGCCCGGTAATCGGTTCGCCTGCGAGGTAGTTGTAAGCGAGAAGGCCCCCCGCATCAGCCTCTCCCTCGACCGCCTCGCGGAACAGCGTCTCGTACACAGCGTCACTGTCGGCCGCCGCACCGGAGATGGCGGCGAAGCGCGCAAACAGATCCACCCATGCCGCGAGTTCGCTAGCGCCATTGTTGCAATGCACCATCGCGACTAGGTCCCCAGCGGGAGTCGTGACAAGGTCGAGCTCGTGATGCACCCGTTCTAGCGGATACTCGAGCACCACCATTGCGAAGATGCTCGTGCCAGCACTGACATTGCCTGTGCGGGGTGCGACAGTGTTGGTCGCAACCATGCCTGTGCCTGCGTCACCTTCAGGCGGACAGAACGCGATGCCCGGGCGCAGTGCTCCAGACGGGTCAAGTAACGCCGCCCCCGCCGCAGTCAGGTTGCCCGCTGCTGTACCTGACTGCAGAACCTCGGGCAACAAATGTGTTAGCGCAGGGATGCCTTTATCAGAGACGAGATCGTCGTACTGCGCGACGATGGTCGCATCGTAGTCTCGCGTCACCGGATTGATAGGCACCATTCCGGAGGCGTCACCGACGCCGAGGACTTTCCGTCCGGTAAGCCTCCAATGCACGTACCCTCCGAGCGTCGTCAGGAAATCTAGCTGCCCGACATGCGCCTCGGAATCAATCACGGCTTGATGCAGATGAGCAATCGACCAACGCAGCGGGATGTTCACCCCAAACAGGGCTGTCAGCTCAGTCGCCGCCGGACCGGTGTTCGTGTTGCGCCAAGTGCGGAACGGCACAAGTAGTTCACCTTCCGCGCTGAACATGAGGCAGCCGTGCATCATTGCCGAGACGCCTATCGCTCCGAAAGTCGTTGGAAGAATGCCATAGCGACGATCGACGTCAGCAACGAGGTCTGCATACGCCGCCTGCAGCCCTTCCCACACCGCCTCCTGTGAGTACGTCCAGAGACGATCAACGAACTGGTTCTCCCACTCATGGCTTCCCACTGCAAGCACCTTGGAAGAGTTCGTCTTGTCGACCAGGCACGCCTTGATACGGGTCGATCCGAACTCGATCCCGAGCGCCGTCCTGCCCACCTTAATTGCCTCGCGGGCACTGTCTTGATTTGCTGTCATGTTCTGGTCCTCAATTTGTAGTGAAGCGTTCCCTCTCTCATCCGTCGAAGAGTGAATAGCGACATAGTTGGTCAGAAGGTTTCGTTGCTTGTACTAGTTCGACTCCGGCCGCTACTATCATGCTGTTCCACGAAATTCCACAACGACGACTTGCACTGATGTCGGGGGAGCCCCCGGCGCCGCATGATAATTGCGACGGTTCAGGAATGGACACTAGACCGCTGCTGTCCGTGGGATGAAAGACCTGCGAGCACCGGCGGCCAATCGCTCCGCTGAGTCACGCACAATAGTGTAGGACATGACCATGATCAGCCTCCGCTTCCTTGAGATGACAATGAAGCAGGGGCTTGCAGTTGGGAAGGGTTCTGCACCGTTCACGCTACCGGACCGGCCTTTTGGCCATGCCGGCTCACCGAAGCGGACGCTTGTTTGAACCTTTGGAGCCCGCGCCGTTTCCACCGCCACCTCTACTAGGAGCCAACTACGACGTGCGTACTCGGTAGGGGCTCACTTCCCGCATGATACTGGCCGATACACAGGAGGGAGCTCCTTACGGACGCCTTCGCCGCGCCGGGTGTACTTGACCCAACTGTGCGGGATCGCTCTCATCACGTCACCCTGAGGTCCTTTAATGGTTTCCGCAACAGGATCATGCGGGGGTCCAGACTCGACGCAAAACAGGGCGAACCGCATTGGGTAGGCCCGCGTATCGATCCCGACCAGAATTTCGCTCGTCAGCATCGGTTGAGTTCAGAGCAGCGCGTGGCTCGTTCACACCAAGCGGCGCTCATCCATGTGCCGAGTGCCGACTGAACATCCTGGTGTCCTTCGCGCAGCCCGGAAGCGCGACCATCAGGGAACGACAGGTCGACGGCATCGAGGCCGCGAAGACCCCCAGCGTCTACAAGGGCGGGCCAGGCAGATTCAGCGACGACCGACCGACCGAAGGCTCGCAGCCGTACACGAAGCACTCACTCAGAGCGGTCACCGAGGGAGTACGCGATCATCAGGATTATCCGTTGATTGGTCATAGCAAGCATCCGCCACAGCTATCCGCGTGCGCGCACTCGTCGAACCACCGACGATGCTGCTGCCGATCCTTCCGCGCGCACGCCGGCAGCGCTGAGGGCTTGGTCGCCAGCCGTCGGTTCCTCACGATTCGGTCGCCCGCCCGGCGTCCGTCAGGCGTTCGCCGCCTCTGCCACCTTCGCCGGCGTGGAGTCGGCATCCGGGAAGCCGTCCGGCTCCGGTTGGGCCGGGGCGGTGGCGGCGGCGTCGTGCTGGGAGGGCGCCGTGTGCGTGCTCGGCTCGAACCGGACGATGACCTGCTTCGACATCGGCGTGTTGCTGCCCTGCGCAACGTGATCGAGCGGCACGAGCACATTCGCCTCCGGGTAGTAGGCGGCGGCACAGCCGCGCGCGGTCGGGTACGAGACGACACGGAACGCGCGGAGCACCCGCTGCACGCCGTCGTCGTGCACGCCGTGGATGTCCACGTTCTGGCCGTCCTTCAGGCCCAGCTCCGCGATGTCATCGGGGTTGATGAACACCACGTGGCGGCCCTTCTTGATGCCCCGGTAGCGGTCGTTATGGCCGTAGATGGTGGTGTTCCACTGGTCGTGCGAGCGCAGGGACTGCAGGATCAGGGTACCGGCGGGTCGCTCGAGGTACTCCAGGTCGTTGACGGTCAGTACTGCCTTGCCCGTCGGGGTCTTGAACGTGCGCGAGTCACGCGGACCGTTGGCGAGGATGAAGCCGCCCTCCTGCCGGATCTTCCGGTTGTAGTCCTCACACCCCTCGACCACGTGCGAGATGTGCTCGCGGATCAGGTCGTAGTCGTGCTCGAAGCCCTCCCAGTCGGCGTCGATGGCCCCGCCGATAGTGGCGCGGGCGAGCCTGCTGACGATCGCGGGCTCGGACAGGAGGTTCTCGGACACTGGCTCGACGCTGCCCCAGGACGGGTGGACGGCGCAGACGGTGTCCTCGACGGAGACGAACTGCACGCCGGTGGCCTGCCGGTCGATCTCCGTGCGGCCCTTGCACGGCAGGATCAGGGCCTCCTTGCCCGTCACAAGGTGCGAGCGGTTGAGCTTGATCGAGATCTGCACCGTCATGTCCGTGTTCTGGAAAGCCTGCTCGGCGACCTGTGTGTCCGAGATGGCTGAGACGAGGTTACCGCCGAGGGCCACGAAAGCCTTGATCTTACCGTCCCGCATGTGCCGGATGGTTTCTACGGCGTCCGCGCCGTGCTCGCGCGGCGGTTCGAAGTTGAACTCCTTGCCGAGGGCGTCCATGAAGGTGGGCGGCATCTGCTCCCAGATGCCCATGGTGCGGTCGCCCTGCACATTGCTGTGGCCGCGGATCGGGGAGGCGCCGGCGCCGGGCTTGCCCATGTTGCCGCGCAGCAGCAGGAGGTTGATCATCTCCTTGATCGTCGCCACGCCCTTCTTCTGCTGCGTGATGCCCATCGCCCACGTGATGATGACCTTCTCTGCGGCGATGTAGCGCGCTGCCAGCTCGTCGATCTCCTCTGAGCGCAGTCCCGTGGCCTCCAGGACGGTGGCTTCGTCGAGCTTCAGGAGGTACTCACGCAGCTCGTCGAGCCCCTCGCAGTGCTCCTCGAGGAACGCGTGGTCCAGGACCGTGCCGGGGTTCCTCGCCTCGGCTTCGAAGACGCGCTTGGAGACGGCCTGTAGCAGCGCCATGTCCCCGCCGAGCCGAACCTGGAGGAACTGGTCCGCGATCTCGGTGCCCTTACCCACAATGCCCTTGACCTTCTGCGGGTTCTTGTAGCGCTTGAGTGCGGCCTCGGGCAGCGGATTGACAGCAACTATCTGGCCGCCGGTCTCCTTACAGGCTTCGAGCTCGGTCAGCATGCGCGGGTGATTCGTGCCCGGATTCTGACCCATGACGATGATGAGGTCGGCGTCCGCGTAGTCATCGAACGTGACGGTCGCCTTCCCGATGCCGATGGTCTGCCCCATCGCCCAGCCGGAGGACTCGTGGCACATGTTCGAGCAGTCGGGAAGGTTGTTCGTGCCGAAGCCGCGCACGAAGAGCTGGTACAGGAACGCGGCCTCGTTCGACGTGCGGCCACTGGTGTAGAATGCGGCGTTGTCCGGGGAGTCGAGGCTCTTCAGCTTGTCCCCGACGATCCGAAAGGCCTCGTCCCAGCTGATCGGCCGGTAGTGGTCCTCGCCCGCGGGCTTGTACACGGGCTCGGTGAGGCGACCCTGCATGCCCAGCCAGTACTCCGAGCGCTCGCGGAGGTCGCTGAGGGAATGCTCGGCCCAGAAGTCGGAGGAGATGACCACGGGGCTCGCCTCCCAGGTGACGGCCTTGGCGCCGTTCTCGCAGAACTCGAAGGTCTTACGCTTGTCGGGGTCCGGCCAGGCACAACTCGGGCAGTCGAAGCCGTCCTTGTGGTTCATCTTGAGGAGCGTGCCCAACGTGCGCTCGATGCCCATGTGCTCGATAGCTGGCTTCATGGAGTGGTAGACACCGGGAAGACCTGCGGCCCAGTCCTTCGGCCGCTTCTCGACCTTGAGGTCTGTTTCGTCGATTTCATCTACACGGGGTTCTTTGCGCGTCATGGTGTCCTCTTCCGCAGCCCGATTGGGCATTCCTTGACAGGTGGTGCAACTGCCCTTGTGTATCAGGCCTAACAGGGGTTCCGCCTGAATCGCAAGCAATCTGTGCCGCAAGCCCAACTGCTTGACGCGGAAAGGCGCATCTATGCGACGGGTGGCATCAGTTTATTTAGTTGACCTAATCAAATGGCAGGCGTACGATTCCTTAGGGTAGCGAAGAAAACGACTGAACGGGCAACTCGCCGACCTCGAGCGATACGGCGTCGTGGTCCGGCTGCAGAACGGGCGGGCCTTCTTTCGCTCTCAAGCCCGTGGAGCACATTACGTCGAGCGCTCCGCCGCGTCCCAGCCCAGCGGGGGCCGTGCTCGCCCCACCGGACAATCCCAGAACTGCACGCTCCATCGCACACCGCACGGGCAACGACGGCCGTCATCACCTGGACCACGGGTCCGAGATCACGAAGGAAGAACTCTGATGGCCATCCACTCGACCAAGACGAAGATCGACGAGGCCACCGAGTCGCAACCGGCCGATTCCCCGAACCAAAATACAGCCGACGAACCCATGAACCACAGGCAGGTCCTGCAGGCCCTCAGCGGGCTTCTTGCGGCACTGTTCACGGCGATCCTGAGCAGTACGATCGTCACCAACGCGCTGCCCACGATCATGAGCGACCTCAATGGGTCGCAGACAGACTTCGCATGGGTCATCACGGCAGCACTGCTTGCCAGCGCTGCCACCACGCCCGTCTGGGGCAAGTTTGCTGACCTGTTCGACAAGAAGATGCTGGTGCAGGTCAGCATTGTCATCTTCGTGGCGGGTTCAGTCCTCGCCGGGTTCGCGCAGACCATCCCGCTGCTGCTCACCGCACGCGTTATTCAGGGTGTGGCTATAGGCGGCCTGACCGCCCTGGCCATGGCCATCATCGCCACCATCATCGCCCCGCGTGAGCGCGGCCGGTACTCCGGCTACACGGGTGGCGTCATAGCCGTCGCAACGGCCGGCGGACCGCTCCTCGGCGGATTCATCGTCGACTCCTCGCTGGGCTGGCGCTGGACGTTCTTCGTCTGCGTGCCGCTCGCGATCGTCGCGCTCGTCCTCCTGCAGATGACGCTGAAGCTTACCAACACGCGACGTAAGGCTCGGATCGACTGGCTCGGATCCATCCTGCTGACCGCAGGCGTGAGCCTCCTGCTCATCTGGGTGTCCTTCGCCGGTAAGGCGGGCTCCTACGACTGGTTCTCCAGCACCAGTGCGCTGATGGTTGGTGGTAGCGTCATCCTGCTGGCACTCCTTCTGGTGGTCGAGTCGAAGGTGGCTGAGCCCATCATCCCGCTCAAGATCATCTCCGAGCGCACCACGGCGCTGGCCATCATCGCCTCGATCGCCGTCGGCGTCGCAATGTTCGCCAGCTCCAGCTACCTCGGCCAGTACTACCAGGTGGCCCGCGGCGCGACGCCGACCCAAGCCGGACTGCTCTCTCTTCCCATGATTGCGGGTAACCTGATCGGCTCGATCGGCGCCGGTCAACTCATCACCAAGTTCGGCAAGTGGAAGCGGTACCTCGTGGCCGGCGGCGTATTCCTCGTCGTCGGTCTCGTCTTTGCCGGGACAATCGACCACCTCACCGCGCTCTGGCTCGTGGGTATCTACACCTTCGTGTTCGGCCTCGGCCTCGGCCTCATGATGCAGAACCTCGTCCTCGCCGTACAGAACACGGTTGCGGTCAAGGATGTCGGCTCCGCCAGCGCCTCCGTGACCTTCTTCCGCTCGTTGGGAGGTGCTGCGGGCGTTACCATCCTGGGTGCGATTCTCGGCACGCAGGTGGCAAACAAGACCACTGCGGAACTCGCTGCGGCAGGTCTCCCTTCCACCGGCGGTGCTTCGGGTGGCACGCTTGACCTCATCGACCTCCCCGCGCCGGTCGCGGACATCGTCCGAGCGGCCTACGGTGACAGCACAGCCATGATCTTCATGATCGCGGCGGTCATCGCGGCCATCGGACTCATCTGCGTGCTCTTCATCAAGGAGCAGCCGCTACGCCGCACGGTGGACTTCGCCCCGGCTGCACCAGTCGGCGCGGATGCTTCGGTGTCCCCTGCGGCGACGGAAAGGACGCCGCCGGTCGCCGGTCCAGAAGCCGCTCCGGCCACCGACGCCCAGGATGCCGGGAGCCGGCACGGCGGAAAGCAGGCCGCGGGGGAGTCCGACGTCGTCGCCATCCAACCGTCCCACGGTCGCCATAGCGCCGGACCCGTCGCCATCCTGAAGTCCGACGTCGATCGCGTGGCGGAGGAGCTGTCCGAGCTGGACGTGGAGCCCCTGGGTCGCCGCTAGTTCGCAGAGCGGCCAGTAGCATCGAGGGATGAAACCGTTCCTCCTCCTCGCCACGCGCGCCGAGAACTACGCCGCCGACGCCGAGTACCGGAGCTTCCTGCGCCATGGCGGCCTCGCCGAGGGCGAGCTGCTGCGCATGCGTCTGGAGGCGGAGTCGCTGCCCGATCTGGACTTCGACGACTACTCGGGCATCTTCCTCGGCGGTAGTCCCTTCAACTCCTCCGACCCCGACGGATCGAAGGGCGAGGTGCAGCTCCGCGTTGAGCGCGAGCTCAGCCGACTGCTGGACCGCGTGGTCGCCGAGGACTACCCGTTCATCGGGGCCTGCTACGGGGTCGGCACGCTGGGACGGCACCAGGGGGCCGTCGTCGACTCCACCTACGCGGAACCGATCGGCTCCGTCGAGGTCACGCTGACCGACGACGGCGCCGCCGACCCGCTGCTGGCGGGCCTGCCGACGTCGTTCGCCGCCTACGTGGGGCACAAGGAGGCGTGCGCCACGCTGCCGGGCTCGGCGGTGCTGCTCGCGTCATCGTCCACGTGCCCTGTGCAGATGTTCCGAGTCCGGAAGAACGTCTACGCGACGCAGTTCCACCCGGAGCTCGACGTCGAGGCGCTCGTGGGCCGGATCAGCACCTACCGCCATGCCGGCTACTTCCCGCCCGAGCAGGCCGACGAATACATGGAGCGGGCCCGCGCTTGGGTGGTCGACCAGCCCGCGACCATCCTGCGGACGTTCGTCACGCGCTATGCGAGCGGATGATCGGCGGCTAGCCTCCCGGCACGCTCGCCGGTGCGTGTCCTGTCGCGTGTCGGTGCTGCGCGGTACTGTCGGAGAAAGGCCGCGCAGGGCGAACGGAAGAGGTAGCCGTCATCGGTTCCAGCACGAGTACCGCACCGGCGGGCCGCACCGTCCCCGTCATCCCCGCCCCGGGTGAGAAGCGCCACCACCAGGTGGTGATCATCGGTGGCGGCAATGCCGGCGTATCCCTGGCCGGACGCCTCCGCCGCTACCGGCTGAAGGACATCGCGGTGATCGAGCCCAGGAGCCGTCACCTCTACCAGCCGCTCTTCTCCCACATCGCTGGAGGCACGGCGGACGCCTTCGAGGCCGTCCGGCTGCAGTCTGCAGTGATGCCGGGGGGAGTGTCGTGGATCCAGGACAAGGCCACCGACGTCAGCACGGATACGAAGACCGTGTTGCTGGAATCGGGCTCCGCCGTCACGTACGACCACCTCGTGGTGTGCCCGGGCATCCAGAACGACTGGACGGCCGTACCGGGCCTCAAGGAGGCCATGGAGGGGCCGCATGGCGCCTCCAATTACGAGTACGAGCTCGCGCCCAAGGCCTGGAAGCTTTTCCGTGACCTGACCGGCGGCACTGTGGTGTTCACCCAGCCGCCCGGGCCGGCCTCCTGCGCCGGCGCGGCCCAGAAACCTATGTACCTCGCGTGTGACCACTGGCGGCGCCAGGGCGTCCTCAAGGACATTCGGGTCGTCCTCGCGGTGGCCACGCCCACGATCTTCGGCATGGACATCATCGACGAGGAACTGAACCGGAAGATCGAAGAGTACGGTATCGAGGTCCGATACAGCACCGAACTCGCGTCCGTCGACCCGGCGGGCCGGACGGTCGACCTGAGGAACACCGTGAGCGGTGCCTCTGAGACCCTGGGCTATGACGTTCTGCACGCCGTCCCGCCGCAGTCCGCCCCGGAGTGGCTGAAAACCACCGATCTGCCGGCGCGCGGGAACCCCGGAGGCTTCGTCGAGGTGGATCCCGTAATCCTGCGCCACACGCGCTTCCCGCAGATCTGGTCCCTCGGCGACGCCGCGTCCACGGTCAACTCGAAGTCCGGGGCCGCACTGCGCATGCAGACCAAGGTCCTCGCCAAGAACCTGAAGGCCGTACTCAAGGGCAGGAAGCCCACCATGAAGTACAACAACTACTCTGCGTGCCCCTTCGTGGTCAGTTCCACCACGGTGGTGTTCTCCGAGTTCGACGACAAGTACGCGCCGATGCCGACCGTGCCGGGTTGGAACAGCCTCGCACGCGAGCGGAGGTCGACCTTCATCGCGGAGCGCGTCGTGCTGCCACAGGTCTACTGGAAGCTGATCCTGCGCGGCCGTGCCTGAGGGGCAGCGGCCGCGCCTGAGGGACAGCGGCGCACGCAGCGTCAGGTCAACTCACGCAATGGTGTCGGTGTCGGTGTCGGTGTCGGTGTCGGTGTGCGTGTGCCACACGAATTCGCGCTCCAGCTTGACCACCTTCACGTCGTAGTCGTTGATGCTGGTGAGTCGGTGAGGCTGCCAGGGCTCGGACACGTCGGACAGGGCGGTCATGATATTCCGTACCTCGTCAGTCATCGTCCGAGACTAGTGCAGCGGTCGGAGCGGGTGGCTGCGCTTTCACCGGCAGTTCACCGCGTGTTGGCGGGCAGGTCGGCTGGGAACGGTTGAATCGAGAGGAGATGCACCAGACGCGCCTGCGTCCCCCACGCCCGAAGGGATCCACCCCATGCCACCCCTCGCGTCACGATTCATCCGATCAGCCGCCGCCGTCGTCGGACTCTCACTCCTCGCGGTGCCTGCGCACGCCGCGCCGGTGGAGGAGCCCGAGGCACGGGAGGCGGCGAAGCGCTCCACCGGCTCCCCCATCCTGGTCGGGCACCGGGGTGCGGGCGGCACAGCACCCGAGAACACCGTCGCCGCCTTCAAGGACGGCCGGGCGTCCAGTGCCGACTTCATCGAGATCGACGTCCAACTCAGCGCCGACGGTGTCCCATTCCTCTTCCATGACGACACTCCCGCCCGCACCACCGACGTGGAAGAGGTCTTCCCGGGCCGGGCCACCGACCCCATCACGTCCTTCACCTGGAACGAGCTCCAGCAGCTCGACGCCGGCTCCTTCTTCGACGAGCGCTTCATCGGCGAGCGGATCCCGCACCTCGATGACGCCGTCGCCGTCGCCACCCGCACCACCGGCGTCTACATCGAGATCAAGAACCCCCGGAACTCCCCGGGCATCGAGCAGCTCGTGGCCGACGAGCTGCGCGACGATCCCGCCTGGCAGAAGCTCGTGGCCGCCGACGGAGTACAGGTGATCGGCTTCGACGCTGCCTCGAACCGCCGGTTCGCGGAACTCGCCCCCGAGGTGCCGCTGCAGCAGCTCACGGGCGCGGTCCCCGGCGCGGCTGTCCTGGCGGAGTGGGCCACCTACGCGGATTCCGTCGGTGCGAACTACCGGCCCCTCACAGCGCAGGACGTCACCCGGGTCAAGAGCGCCGGACTGGTCATGAGCGTGTACACCGTCAACTCGCCCGAGGCGGTGCAGGCCGTCGTCGACCTCGGCGTCGACGCCGTCACCACCGATTTTCCGATCCAGAACAGCCGCTACCTCCGCGGGCTGCCGGTCTTTCCCGGCTCTGCTGTCGAGATCAGCGGTGCGGTGAACAACGCGCCGGGCGACGACGTGCAGCCCGAGGCGGGCGAGCACGTGACGCTGCGCAATGCGTCAGGCTCCACCGTGGATGTCAGCGGGTACTTCCTCCGCGATGCCGCCAGTAACATCCTCCGCGTGGGCGAGGGCTACGTGCTGCAGCCAGGTGCCGAACTGCGTGTCTACACCGGACCCGGCACCGACTCGGCCGACGCCTACTACAACGGCCTGACGTCGGCGGTCCTGAACAACACCGGCGACTCCGTCGGGCTCTGGACGCCGGAACTGCGCCTCATCGATGTGTTCGCGAACTAACACTTCTCGGCACCGCGGGCACCCCTGTGCCTACCCTTGTTCCGTCCGGGGCCGCCCCGTAGCATCCGGTCATGGAGATCATCGAGTATCACCCGCGCCGTGACCAGCTCGTGTATACCTTCGGTGGCCGCGCGCCAGTGCTGACCGTCCAGCCCGGCACTGCGCTGAGGCTCTGGTCCGAAGACGCCTTCAACAACGCGCTGACCTCCATCGATGATGTGTCGGGGGAGAAGGTGGACCTCGACTTCGTGAACCCGCAGACCGGCCCGTTCTATGTGGAGGGCGCGGAGCCGGGGGACACCCTCGCGCTGCACATCGTTGACCTGACGCCCGCCCGTTCGTACGGGGCGTCGGCCACCATCCCGTTCTTCGGCGGCCTCACCAGCACGGACCGCACGGCCACTCTGCAGGAGCCGCTCCCGGACATCACGTGGATCTACCACGTCGACACCGAGCGCCGGACGGTCGGCTTCCAGTCGCGGCTGGGCGACTTCGAGGTCGCGCTGCCGCTCGAACCGATGCTCGGCACGGTCGGGGTGGCGCCGCCCGGCGGGGAGGTGCGCTCGAGCCTCGTTCCGGAGCGATTCGGCGGCAACATGGATGCGCCGGATGTGAAGGCCGGAACCACCGTCTACCTCGGCGTGAACATCGAAGGGGCCCTGTTCTCCATCGGCGACGGGCACTACCGGCAGGGCGAGGGTGAGGCCTGCGGCACTGCCGTCGAGGGCGCCATGCATTCGACGATCATCGTGGAACTGGTCAAGGGCGGCGCTCCCGGCTGGCCGCGGCTGGAGACGGACTACCACTGGATGGCCGTCGGATCTTCTCGTCCCATGGAGGACTCCTGGCGCATCGGCCAGCTCGAGATGGTGCGGTGGTTCGGGGATCTGTTCGGGCTGCACCGGCTGGACGCGTACCAGTTGCTGACGCAGACCGCACAGGCTCCCATAGCCAATGCCGTCGACGCCAACTACAGCGTGGTGGTCAAGGCGCCGAAGGCACTCTTCCCGGCCGTCGACGCCTATGGCGGACTCCACGCCCACCTTCGACGGCAGGGCGCCGAACTCCGCTGACGCTCCCGATCCTGAAAACCCACTACGTGCTCGACCTCGGTGACGGGCCGGCCGTCGCCGCCTGGGTGGACCTGCCGTCGTGTTCCTTACCAGCCCGAGGTCCAGCCGCACTACCGGCGCCGACCTCCTGCTCGACGGCGGGCTCACGCGGGGCATCCAGTTCTAGGGACGTCGGCGGGCAGGATGCTCGGGGGTGGCCTAGCCCACCAGGTCTCGGTACTCCGGGTGGTCGTCGATGAAGGCCGCCACGAACCCGCATTCCAGCACGACGGTGAGATCCTGTTTGCGGGCGTCGTCGAGTGCATGCCGGATGAGGGTGCTGCCCACGCCACGGCCCTCGATGGCCTCGTCCACGACCGTGTGCGTGAAAATGATCGTGTCGGCGGAACGCTCGTAGGCGGCGATCCCGGCGGGGCCGCCGTCGAAGGTGGCCACATACCGGCTCTTCGCCTCGTTGTTGCTGACCCGGACCCCGGTGCTGTCGCTGCTCATGCAGTCACCTTCGCACCCGCCGAGCCGCACGGTCAACGCTGCCACGGCCCGCGCTCGGCCTTCTCGCGCGGGACATTCAGTCACGTTGCGGTGCAGGCGCGGCTCCCTGGTCGGAGTTGCTGCTGTCCAGCAGCCATGCGAGCGCCTCGCTCTCTGATTTGAAGTACCGCGTAGCGGTGGAGGAGCGGTGGGAGAAACCTGACATGACCTCGTCGACGGCGTCCTCCCCGACGAGCGCCACCCGCGAGAAGCCGCGGTAGGCGATCATTCCCACTTTGGCCTCGGGCGTGACTCCGGTGATACCGTGCATGTTGACCAGGAGCGGCAGCGCGGTGGGACCGTGGAACTCGGCAAGGGCTCGGGCGGCGGCGACGGCATTCGAATGCGTGATCTCGACACCCCGCCTCCACCGCAGCCGCAGGAATCCCTTCTCAAAGTGGGCGCTGAACAGGTCCATCACGATCCTTTGTCGAGGGCGGGGTAGTGGTGTGACAGCGTAGCAAGGCGCTCCCCCAGGATGGGCGTCTTGTCCACAGGTGCACAGCTCCTGCCCTCAGCTCCTTGCAGGATGTAGCGTCTGGCTCATGGCACAGAGCATTCTGGTAACCGGAGCGAGCAGGGGCATCGGCGCGGCCATCGCATTCGAACTCGCCGGGCGGGGGCACCGCATCGCCGTTCACGCCGGCCGTGACAGTCAGGCGGCCGAGGACGTACGTGCGGTGCTCCCCGGTGCCGGCCACGCCGTCGTCGTCGGTGATGTGGGCGACCCGCAGGCGTGCCGACACATCGTCGAGGGCGCCGTCCACGCACTCGGCTCCGTCGACGTGCTCGTGAACAACGCCGGCATCTTCGAGGCGCATCCGATCGACGCGGTGTCCTTCGACGAGTGGCAGCAGGCCTGGCGCCGCACGCTGGACGCGAACCTCCTGGGCCCCGCCAACCTGGCGTGGCTTCTTGCCCGTCATCTCATCGAGCGCCCGGCCGGGCCGGCGGGCGGGCGGCTCGTCAGCGTCGGATCCCGCGGCGCCTATCGCGGCGAGCCCGCCACGCCCGCGTACGGCGCGAGCAAGGCCGCCCTGCATGCGATGACGCAGTCGCTCGCCGTCGCGCTCGCGCCGCACGGAGTCCTCGCCGCAGCCGTGGCGCCGGGCTTCGTGGAAACCGACATGGGCAGGTCCGTCCTCGACGGTCCGGACGGTGATGCGGTGCGGGCGCAGAGTCCCTTCAACCGCGTGACGACGCCGGAGGAGGTGGCGCAGACCGTGGCCTGGCTCGCTACCGACGCACCGTTGTGGGTCAGCGGGACCGTGGTTGACGTCAACGGGGCGTCCTACCTCCGCTAGTTTCCTCCGTTCTGCAGGACGTCGTTGCCCGGGTCGCGTGCATCGTGACGGACTGTGACGCCAGTCCTGGCGCTACACGGACCTGCGCTACTGGGCCGACCTCGCACAGACGCTCGAGAAGGGACTCTTCGACGGCATCTTCATCGCCGACGTCCTCGGCACCTACGACGTCTACGGGGGATCCAATGAGGCGACCCTCCGGCAGGGCACGCAGACGCCGGTCAACGATCCCTTCCTGCTGGTCTCGGCCATGGCGCTCGTCACCGAGCACCTCGGGTTCGGCATCACGGCGGGCACCGCCTACGAGCACCCCTACCCGTTCGCCCGCCGCCTTTCCACGCTGGACCACCTCACCAACGGCAGGGTGGGCTGGAACGTGGTCACCGGCTACCTGCCCTCCGCCGCGCGGAACATGGGCAATGAGGACCAGTTGGAGCACGACGAGCGCTACAACCACGCCGACGAGTACCTCGAAGTGCTCTACAAGCTGCTCGAGGGCTCCTGGGAGGACGACGCCGTTATCCGCGACCGTTACTCCGTGCGCATCTACACCATGCTGACCGTCATCACGGACGAGACGGAGGAGAAGGCGCAGGCCAAGCACGCCGACTACCAGCAGTGCGTCAGCTACGAGGGGGCCCTGGTCCTTTTGTCCGGATGGCTGGGAATCGACCTGAGCGTGTACGACCCCGACGAGCCCATCGGCAATGTCGAGTCCAATGCCATTCAGTCCGCCGTCGCGAACTTCCAGAAGGTGAACGACGACGGCGCCCCCTGGACGGTGCGCGACATCGCCGCCTGGGCGGGCATCGGTGGGCTCGGACCCCGCGTCGTCGGCTCGGGTGCCCAGGTCGCCGACGAGTTGCAGGCCGGGGTCGAGGAGACCGACGTCGACGGCTTCAACCTCGCCTACGCCATCACCCCCGGCTCGTTCGAGGACGTCATCGCCCATGTGGTCCCCGAGCTGCAGAAGCGCGGTGCCTATCCCACGGAGTACGTCGACGGGACGCTCCGCCACAAGCTGTTCGGCAAGGGCGGCCGCCTGCCCGAGGAACACCGCGGAGCGCGGTACCGCCTCCAGTCCGCCCGACGCGGGGAAGAGGCCTGCGCTCGCGGCTGAACATGCTCGTGGCGGTGGCCAGCGCCCGGCACGGGGACTAGCGTCGTCATCAATGCATCCGACGACGAGAAGGAGATCCCATGTCACGCGTAGCCATCATCGGTGGGCACGGAAAAGTAGCGCTGCACCTGACGAAGATCCTTACGAGCCAGGGCCACCAGGTCAGCTCGATCTTCCGCACGAAGGACCACGCAGGCGATGTCGAGAAGGCGGGAGGAACGCCCGTCGTGGCCGACGTCTCAGAGCTGTCGGTGGAGCAGATGGCGGATGTGTTCCGCGGACACGACGCCGTGGTCTGGTCGGCCGGCGCCGGTGGTAGCAGCCCTGAGGCCACCTACGCCGTGGACCGGGACGCAGCGATCCGTTCGATGGACGCCGCCGAGCAGGCGTCCGTGGGACGGTACCTCATGGTGTCCTACCTCGGCGCGAGCAAGGAGCACGGCGTGCCCGAGGACAACGGGTTCTTCCCCTACGCGGAGGCCAAGGCCGCAGCCGACGAGCACCTGCGCAACTCGGAGCTCGCCTGGACCATCCTCGGCCCCGGCGCCCTGACCACCGACCCAGGCACCGGGAAGATCGAGGTGTCGGACAAGCCGCAGCAGGACTCGGTGCCGCGCGAGGACGTGGCGCGCGTGGCCGCCGTCGTACTCGGCAACCTCGGCACCGTGGACAGGACTATCCAGTTCAACAGCGGCGGGACGCCCATCGCGGAAGCCATCGAGGCGGCGCTGTAAAGCTCGACAGACCGATGACGACGGCGCCCGGGCTACCCTGGGCGCCATTTGTCCGTGGCTACAGGCCGTCGGCGGCGTGGAACGTGCGCAGCGCGTCGACCACGAGCTTATGATCCTCGAGTTGCGGCAGCCCCGAGACGGTCACGGTGGCGACCGGACCCACACCACGGATGTACAGCGGGAACGAGCCGCCGTGCGCCGCATGGGTCCGAGCGTCGAACATCGGGTCGTCCTCGGCGCGGCCGCCGTTCCGCCGGGCCCGCAGCCCGACCAGGAGCGACGGCACCAGGTACCGAGTGGCCGTCCGGCTCTTCGCCTCGAGCCAGTGGTCGTTGTCGGGGGTGGCGCCGTCCAGCGCTGCCTGAAACAAGATGTGGTTCGGCTTGCTGATGCCGACGGCGATCGGCAGGTTGCGCCCCACGCCGAACTGGACGAGCAGCTGTCCGAGCGCCACGGCGTCGTCGTTGGTGAAACGGCTGAACTGGAGCTCGGCGATCTCCCCCTCGATCTTCGCGATCAGCGCCTCGAGTGCTTCGGCGGGCTGGTCGTTGCCGCCGTCGGGATCGAACGGACGGAGGACTGTCGTGGCGGCGTCATTGCTCATCTCCATAATCTACGTGCTCTCGGGTATGCGGTGGAAACTGCTGCGGCGGGTGATCTCGACTGGTCCTGACACCCCGGATCAGGAGACCTGCAGGCCGCCGTTGATGTCGTAGGTGGCGGCCGTAATGTAGCCGGCGTCGGGACCTGATAGGAAGGCGATGAGCGCGGCGATGTCGCCGACGGTTCCGACCCGTCGGACGAGGATGTCGCGGGCCATCTCTCGCTTCCGCTCCTCGGTCAGCGTGCCGCCCATGATATCGGTGTCCACCGGACCGGGAGCCACACAGTTGACCGTGATGCCGTGCTCGCCCATCTCCCGGGCGAGTGCGCGGGTGAAGCCGATGATGCCGGCTTTCGACGCGCTGTAGGCGACCTTCGAGTAGGTTCCGCCGCCGCGTTGTGCCGAGATGGAGGAGACGCTGACCACGCGTCCCAGCTTCCGCTCGATCATGCCGCGCAGCACCCGCTGCGTGACGAGGAAGGTCCCGGTCATGTTGACGGCGAGCACCCGCTCCCACGCTTCCTTCGTCTCCTGCATGAACTCGGTGGGCGAGCTGATCCCGGCGAGGTTCGCCAGCGCCACGATCGGCGGGAGTTCGGCCTCGACGCGGCTGATGGCGGCGTCCACCGAAGCCTCGCCCGACACATCGGCGGCGACGCCGAGTGCCCGTACACCGTGCCGGCCGGTGATGTCCGCGGCTGCCTCCTCCGCCGCTCCGCCGTCGATGTCGAGGATGGCGATGGCCCACCCCTCGCTGGCGAGCCGGTCCGCCGTCGCGCGTCCTATGCCGCGCGCGGACGCGGCTCCGGTCAGGACGGCGGTACGGTCGGTGGGGAATGCTGCTGTGTCGGCCATGACGTTCAACTCCTGGGATGGGGGTGGTGCCGGAATGGATGAAGTACTCGTAGTCGCCGTAGGTCTGGTTGATGTGAGCCTCCATCGCCTGGCGTCGGAAGCGTGCACTGCGGCCAGTTCGCCGGCTCCGGTCTCGACCATGCGGCGGATCTCCACAGGCGCAGGGCGACCTCGGGCGAGTTCGCCCTCACGGCTGCGGCGCGCAGGATCGCCTCGAGGTCCGTCCACTACGCCGTCGGATTGACATAGGTTCCGAGGCCGCGCTTCACCTGCACCACATTCTGCGCCTGGAGTTTCTGGAGGGCCCCGTGGACGGTGAGTCGGCTGACTCCTGCCGCGGTCGCAAGATCGCCCTCGGCTGGCAGCGCTTGGAGCGGCGCGTAATCGCCGTTGATGATCTGCTCGAGGATGTCCTCGAAGACGCTCTGGGCGAGGGACTTCCGGGTCATCGGGTGGCTCCGCCGTACGGCTTTCGGCTCAGCAGGAACGGCAGCGGGGTGAGCTCCGGTGCTCCGTACATCTCTTCGTCACTCTCGTCCGAAATATCTCTGTCAGACGTCTTATGTCCGGTGTTAGTGTGACAGGCAGCACACTGACCGTCAACGCATTCGCCGGGCAGGTGCGCACCACCTGGACGGGCAACGAGGCCCGCCCAGCGTCCCACCAAGGAGTACGTCATCGTGGATATACAACTTCTGCTGGCGCTGGTACTGGGGATCGCCACCATCATCGTCCTGGTGCTCCGGACGCGCCTCGACGCCTTCGTCGCCCTCCTGATCGCGGCCCTCGTCACGGGCATCGTCGCAGGTCAGGCTCCGCTGGACATCGTCTCGGCCATCACCACGGGATTCGGCAACACACTGGCGTCGATCGGCATCGTCATCGGCCTCGGCGTGGGTATCGGTAAGGTCCTCGAGGTCTCCGGCGCGGCCAATGCCCTGGCCCTCGCCTTCCTGAAGCTGTTCGGCAAGGGGCGTGAGCCCTGGGCGCTCGGCACCGTCGGCGCGCTCGTGTCCATCCCGGTGTTCTGCGACTCCGGCTATGTCATCTTGAACCCACTGGCCCGCTCCATCGCGAGGGTGAAGCGTGCCGGCTACATCACGCTCGCCCTCGCGCTCGGCTGCGGCATGACACTCACCCACCACCTCGTGCCGCCCACACCCGGGCCCCTCGCCGTCGCCGGCATCCTCGGCGCCGATCTCGGTGCCCTCATCCTCACCGGCCTCGCCTTCACCGTCATCCTCCTGCCCGTCGTCGTGTTCTACGCTCGGTGGATCGGTCCGAAGATCGAACCCTCGATGTCCGAGACGGTGCGGGAAGCGGTCTACGGCACGGTTGCAGCGCGCGGGCGCAGCGGTACGGCGGTCGCGGATCGCCCGGCCGGCGCGTCCAGCACGGGATCCATGCACGACGACGATTCCACCGTCGACGAGCTGCCCGCAGACCCTTCCATCGACCTCGGCACGCCTCCTCCGGGGGCAAAGCCGCACCGGGTCGGTGCCTTCGTCGCTTCGCTGCCGCTGCTCGTGCCGCTGCTGCTCATCATCCTCAACACCGTCAGCGGCGCGATAGACCAGAGCAACCAGGGCGTCGTCGGCACCGGTGACTACGAGCCGTCCGCCTGGGCCGCGCCCCTCGCCTTCGTCGGCAATCCCGTGGTGGCCCTGGTCATCGGCGTCATCCTGGCTGTCTACACCCTTCTGCCGCGCTGGACGCCGCGGAACAAGGTGCAGGGCTGGTTCGCCGAGGCAGCCGCCTCCGCCGGACTGATCCTGCTGATCACGGGAGCGGGCGGCGCGCTCGGCCAGGTGCTCCGCAGTTCGGGCGTGGGTGACGCGCTCGCGGTAGCCATCGCGGCGACACCACTCCCGGCCTTCCTCGTGCCGTTCCTCATCGCAACCCTTGTGCGGATAGCGCAGGGCTCCGGCACCGTCGCGATGATCACGGCCGCATCGGTGACGGCGCCCCTGGTCGTCTCGCTCGGCATCGATCCGATCGTCGCCGCCGTGGCGTGCACCGCCGGGTCCATGGTGTTCAGCTACTTCAACGATTCCTACTTCTGGGTGGTCACGCGCTTCGCCGGCCTCGACGGGACCGCTGCACTCCGCGGCTGGTCCGGGATCACGACGGCGGTGTGGGCCGGGTCCATCCCGCTCCTGTTCATCGCGAACGCCATCCTCGGCTGAGGTCGATGCGTGCGGAAGGGCCGCCGTCCCCGTCATGACGGCGGCCCTTCCGCGTTCCGTGGTACTACCTGGTCCGCCGGCTCCCGCCGTGCCAGTCCTCCTTCAGCCCGGCTTCGCCGTCGGACACACCGAAGCTGCGGAGCTGCGGGCGTTCGCGGAGGCTCCGCTTGAGCTCGGCGAAGCCGGGGAAGCGGGCGAGGCCGACCACGTGGTCCCAGAGTTCGCCGGCCTCCTCCGGGCTGGGCAGGCGGCTGATCACGGGGCCGAAGAAGGCGACGCCCTCGGGTGGTTCGAAGTGGATGATCGGCGTGCCGACGTCCTTGCCCGTAAGAGACAGAGCCTCGTCGGTCTCCGCCTGGATGACGGCGTCGCGCGAGGCGTCGTCGAGCGCTTGAGCCAATGCTGACGGCAGGCCGACCTCGGCGAGGATCGGCGTCAGGAACTCGGCGGTGCCGCGGTAGCCGCCGTCGGAATCGTCCTTGCGCGTGTCGAAGATGTGAGTGCCCAGGCGCTCGTACAGGCGAGCGACGGCGTCGGACCCGTGCTCGTCGCGGACGCGGGAGGCGACGCGCAGCAGGCGCAGACCCGCGGTGTGGCCGGCGTCGTAGCCGGCGGGGAAGTGGGCGTCGTAGTCGATGTGGCTGTTGAGCAGCCGCAGCGAGATGAAGCGCCACTCGACCGTGTAGTCGCGCTGTTCGGTGACCATGCGCACCCACTTGCTGGTCATCCAGGCGAAGGGGCACACGGGGTCGAAGTAGAACCTGATGTCGGGGGAGGTCATGTGCTCACGCTAGGTACCCTGCGGTCGAGGGGTCAAGGATCAGAGTTCCGGCGCGGCGTCGTGGTTCCGAGGAGCGCGAGCCCGGCGCGATCGCCCTCGCCCTCGCCCTCGCCGAACGAGCCTCTTGCGAGCGGCGCGGCGTCGTGCACGGGTTCAGCCGACAAACAGCTGGATCGACGGCGTGTCCCGGTGCGACACGCACTTCACAGGCGAAACGCGTGCACGATGCCACAGGACCGCCGCCATTCCTGCTCATCACCGGCGCCCAGCCCGGACGGCGGGAATCAGGCGCCGACGCTCGCACGTCGGACCCAGGAACGACGGCGGCGAGTACCCAGCGCCGCCGGCTGGAACGACGACGGCCCGCCGGCTTCCGGACGGGGTACCGGGCAGGGCTGGGTAGAAGGGAGACCTAGGAGGTCGTGATGTCCTTCGTGGCGTCGTCGAACCGGAGGGTCACCGACGTATCGGAGAGCAGGTGCAGCTCGTGGTTGGCGCCGTCGCGCACGCCGAACCGGCCGTAGTTTTCGTCCCAGGTCCCGTTGACGAGGATCTTGAACTGGTAGGTGCCGGCCGGCAGCTGGAGGGTCTGCTTCCAGACGTTCTCCGTGGGCTCCCAGACGAACTGCAGCTCGCGGAGATCCGTGCTCCAGTGGCCGGCCTCGCCGAACAGCGGGTCGAAGTCGCCGGAGAGGGCCACCGACTGCGGCTGGTCCTGCCAGGCCTCGCCGGCCGACGAATCCGCGGGGGTGTCGGGGGACGGATCGGCGGGGGTGTCAGGGGACACCTCGAGCGTCGGCGTGACGTTTGGCGGGGTCGGGTCCTCTCCGACCGGCGCTCCTGCCTGAACGGCCTGCGCCTCTTCGCTCAGCGATTCCGGAGCCTGCGGGGCGGGGACGGCGGGCGCGGCCCGTTCGGGCACGGGGGCGCCACTGATCATGGCGTTGACGAACTGCTCGGGGTCGGTGAAGGCGGACACTGCGCGCACGCCCTCGTCGGTGGCCGTCCAGCCGCTGCTGCCCTTGACGAGCCAGCCGGCCCTGACCAGCTTCGACGTCGACGTCGTCAGTTGCTTGTACCCACGGGGAACGCCACCGGCGAGGAGTTCTGACTCGTTGTCGTCGAACGGGACCTTTGCAACGGCCTGGGACATCAGCTCGCCGGGCGCGACGACGGTACCCGACGTTTGATGCTCGACGAGCAGTGCGAGGGTGATGCGCAGTCGGACGTCGGTGCTGTTCCGGGGGGCGATGACGATCTCCTTCGTGGGGTGCGTGCAGCGTTCTGCCGTCCATCATGATCGCGGCTCTCCGCGGTCAGCGAGAAAATTACAGCAGGGCGCCTGCTCCTACCCAGGCGGGCGGTGGAATACTAGCGCTGAGGTTGGCGGCACACTGATGGTATCGGAGCATCCCGCGCCCCGGTGCTAGGCTCCGCCGGATGATGGTGACCATGACGACCAAACCATGACGACCAGACGCACCTCCGCGCCCCGAACCATCGCGCGCCTCGTGCTCGGCGCCTTCCTGTTGTTCGCCGGAACCGCGCACCTGACGGTCGCGAGGGCGGAATTCGCGGCGCAGGTGCCGTCCTGGTTGCCGCTCGACTCGGACGTCGTCGTCGTGGTGTCCGGCGTCGTCGAGCTGCTGCTCGGTGCGGCGCTCGTCGTCCTCGGCAGACATCGGGTGCCTGTGGGCTGGGTGGTCGCGGTGTTCTTCGTCGCCATCTTCCCGGGCAACATCGCGCAGTACGTCGACGGCGTCAGCGCCTTCGGACTCGATACCGACGGCGCCCGTCTCATCCGCCTGTTCCTCCAGCCCGTGCTGGTGGTGTGGGCACTGTGGTCGACGGGCGCGTGGCGGGACCGCCGTTTCCTGCGGAACTGAGGAATTGGGAGCGGCATTCACCCCGCCACAACGTCGGTGATCCTCAGTATGCTTCGGATAACGGCGGGCGGCGCATGCTGCCCGATCTGCGACTCCGGGAGACCCCATGAAGACCTTGCGCCCGCTCCAATCCATCGAGAAGCTCGAGAACGCCACGGCCCTCGACCCGATCGCCAATAAGGCACGCGATATCGTGCAGGCCGTCATCAAGCCCGGAGCCGTGCGCGACATCCTGCACGGCGTGCCGATCGGCCACCCGCTACACCCCCTGATGATCCTTGTACCGACGGGCACCTGGTTCTCCGCGGCCATCCTCGATGCGCTGCCGGGATCCAACAAGGCGTCCGCCATCCTCATCGGTACCGGTGTGGTGACCGCGGCACCCACGGTCCTCAGCGGGTGGACCGACTGGTCCGAGGGGCATGAGCAGCAGCTGCGCGTCGGGATCGTGCACGCCGCCGCAAACGTCGTCGCCACTGTCCTGTATGCGCTTTCGCTCGTTCAGCGGCTGCGTGGCGAGTCCGGCAAGGTGCTTTCCTATGCGGGGCTCGTCGCCGTTTCCGCCGGCGGCTTCCTCGGCGGCCACATGGCCTACCGCCAGTCGTTCGGCGCGAACCACATCGAGGACGTGCCGCATCGCGTGGAGCCTGGCTGGCACCCCATCGGAGTGCTCGCCGACCTGGCCGAGGGGAAGCTGGAGAAGAGGGTGCTGGGCGAGGTGCCGCTCGTCGTCTTCCGCCAGGGCGATGAGGTGTCCGTGTTGTCGGACACCTGCAGTCACCTCTCCGGACCGTTGAATGAAGGGGACGTCACCTTCAAGGACGGCAACGCGTGCGTGGTGTGCCCCTGGCACAAGAGCACGTTCTCACTGAAGAACGGTGAAGTGGTGCAGGGACCGGCGACTTCGCCGCAGCATTACTTCACTGCGCGCGTCGTGGCCGGCACCGTCGAGGTCTCGCTGCCCAACGCCGGCTGACGCGAATCGGCTGGAGGTGCCTCCTGGCCCTCCAGCCGTCACCGCCGAACCGCTGCGTGTTCACCTCTATTTCATCTTCGGTTCGTAGAAAGGACGGGACGCCCGTCCGCCTCGATCCGGGAGCAGCATGCCCACGTCCAGTCCGTTCCATCGCACGTTCACGAAGGGTGCGGCTGCCGTCGCCGCCGCCGCCGTCACCGGTACCTTCCTCCTGGCGCTGCCGGCGAGCGCAGCCGTCGTGCCTGCGCCCATCACCTACTCGGCCGATGACGCCGCCCTGAGCCTCACCCCGCTGGGATCCTACGAGAGCGGCGTGTTCGATGAGTCGGCCACCGAGATCGTGGCCTACCACGCAGCAACCAAGCGCCTCTTCGTGGTGAACGCGCTCCTGGGCGCTGTGGACGTACTGGACGTCTCAGATGCTACAGCCCCGAAGAAGCTGTTCACTATCACGGCCGACGGGGTCGCTAACTCGGTGGCCATCCGTCCCGACGGTCTCGGCATCATCGCGCTGGAGAGCTTGACGAAGACCGATCCGGGATCGCTGCTGTTCTTCAATGCAGGCACCGGCGCCATCCTCGGCTCCGTGCAGGTCGGCGCGCTGCCGGACATGGTCAGCATCTCCGAGGACGGCACGGTCGCCGTGGTCGCCAACGAGGGTGAACCGAACGACGACTACACCGGTGACCCCGAGGGCTCCGTAAGCGTCGTTTCGCTTCCTCCGACGGTCGCCGCGCCGGCGCAGGAGGCTGTCCGCACCGCAGGCTTCGGTGCATTCGAGGAGGGCGGCAGCAAGGCACTGCGCGACGGCGTGCGCATCTTCGCCGGCATCCCCGGTTCCGTGCGTCCGGTGTCGGAAGGGCTGGAGCCCGAGTACGTCGCCATCGATGGGGGCACCGCCTATGTCGCGCTGCAGGAGAACAACGCCGTCGCCGTCCTCGACCTGGCTTCTGCCGAGGTGACCGATATCTGGCCGCTCGGCGCGAAGGACCACGGGCTGCCAGGTAACGGCCTCGACGCCTCGGACCGCGACCCGGAGGGCGCGCCGACCATCGACATCGGCACGTACGAGGGACTGAACGGCCTCTACCTGCCAGACGGTATCAACGCCTACACGTCGGGGACCGACACCTACCTCGTCACCGCCAACGAGGGCGACGCCCGCGAATGGGGCAGCTATGAGGAAGGCGCGCGCGTCAAGGACCTCGGCGAGAATGAGCTCGCGCCGATCTGCGCCACCAGCCCGCTCGCAGGGCTGACCGGCGATGCCGACCTCGGTCGCCTCAACATCAGCACCGAGAGTGGCCTGAACACAGGGGCCGGTTGCTACGACGAGCTGTACTCGTTCGGTAGCCGCAGCTTCTCCATCTGGACCACTGACGGGCTGCAGGTCTTCGACTCCGGCGATGACTTCGAGCAGATCACCTCCGCCGCGAACCCCAATTTCTTCAACTCCAACCACTCGGAGTCGAACCTCGAGGGTCGCAGCGATGACAAGGGCCCCGAGCCGGAGAACCTCGCCATCGGCGAGGTGAACGGCCGCACGTACGCTTTCATCGGCTTCGAGCGGGTTGGCGGCATCGCCGTCTATGACATCACCGATCCCACGGCCAGCACCTTCGTCACCTATGTGAACAACCGGGACTTCGCGCAGTCCGTGGAGGACGGCGGGAACCTGGCGCTCGCGGGTGACCTCGGGCCCGAAGGGCTCGCCTTCATCCCGGCAGAGGGCTCGCCGACGGGGGAGCCGATGCTCGCCGTCGGCAATGAGGTCTCGGGCACCACCACACTGTTCGCGATCGGCTCGGCCGTCGTCCCGGATACCGCGACCATCCAGGTCCTCGGCATCAACGACTTCCACGGGCACATCGAGGCCAACGGCGATGAAGCGGGCGCCGCGGTCCTCGCCGGTGCGGTCAACGAGCTGCGTGCCGCCAATCCGAATACGTTCTTCGTGTCGGCAGGCGACAACATCGGTGCTTCGACCTTCACGTCCTTCTCGCAGGAGGACACCCCGACCATCGACGCACTGCGGGAGGCGGGTCTCGACGTCTCCGCCGTAGGTAACCACGAGTTCGACCGCGGCTTCGCCGACCTGACCGAGCGCGTCCTGCCCGGCTACGGCGGCACACAGTTCGGCCTCGGCGCGAACGTCTATGACGCCGCGACCGGCGAGCCCGCGCTGGATGAGTACTACGTCGAGGAGATCGATGGCGTTCGTGTCGGCTTCATCGGCACGGTCACCGAGTCGACGCCGTCGGCCGTCTCGCCAGCGGGTATCGAGGGTCTGGAGTTCGGCAGTCAGCTGGAAGCGGCCAACCGTGTCGCGACGCAGCTCAAGGACGGCGACGACGCCAACGGCGAGGCCGATGTCCTGGTCCTCCTCACCCACGACGGGTCCGAAACCGACGACTGCGCGACCATCGCCACCGAGGCCACAACCTACGGGGAGCTCGTGCGTGGCGCGGACGCCGGGATCGATGCGATCCTGTCCGGTCACACGCACCAGCAGTACAACTGCTCCTTCGCGGTCGAGGGCTGGGACGGGCGCGAGCGCCCCGTGCTGCAGTCGGGCCAGTACGGCACGACGCTGGACCAGGTGGAGATCGAGGTGAACCGGGCGGACGCATCGGTCGTCTCGGTCACCTCGGACCTGCTGCCGCTGACCGAGCAGGTCGGCGAAGAGAACCTGCCGCTGTACGAGGCCGATCCCGAGGTCGCGGCCATCGTCGCCGCGGCGACGGAAGCCGCCGAGGAAGCGGGCGTCGTCGTCGTCGGATCCATCACCGCCGATATCCTGCGCGGTGGCGAGAACGGATCCGACCGCGGAGTCGAGTCGTCGCTGGGGAACCTGGTGGCGGATATCCAGCTGTGGGCGACGTCGAATGCCGCCTTCGGCGGCGAGCCCGCGCAGATCGCGCTCATGAACCCGGGCGGACTGCGAACCGACCTGCTCTACGGCGAGGACGGTTCGGTCACCTACAGGGAGGTGGCGAGCGTGCAGCCGTTCGGCAACACGCTCTTCACCATGGATTTGACTGGGGCCCAGCTGAAGCAGGTGCTGGAGGAGCAGTGGCAGCCGGAGGGCTCATCGCGGTCGAAGCTGCACCTCGGCGTCTCGGAGGGCTTCACCTACGAGTACGATCCCGATGCGGCGCGGGGCGAGCACATCCTCTCGATGAGTTTCCAGGGCGAACCGATCGCCGACGACCAGGTGTTCCGGGTGACGGCCAACTCGTTCCTCGCCGCCGGTGGTGACAACTTCACCACCCTGGCAGAGGGAACGAACCGCGCTGACACCGGGCAGATCGACATCATCGCGGCCGTCGAGTACTTCGAGGAGTTCAAGGTCGTGGAACCGGCACCGCTGGGCAGGGCTGCAATTACGGCGGAGGCCGGTCCGACCCCGACCGTGACGCCCACCCCGACCACCCCGACCACCCCGATGCCGACTCCGACCCCGACCCCTCCGACGACGACGCCGACCACTCCAACGGATCAGCCGACGGATTTGCCGATCGATCGGCCCTCGGGTCAGCCCACCGATATGCCGACGGGTGAGCCCACCGATGTGCCGACAGGTCAGCCCACCGACGAGCCGATCGCGGGTGGCGGTTCCGGTGATGGATCCGGCACCGGCGACGGCGGCTACGACGACGGCGGGAACGACGGCGGTGGTTCCGACAACGGCACCGGCGACGGCGGCTACGACGACGGCGGCTACGTCAATTCCGGTGGGAACCTCGCGCATACCGGCGCGGATGTGATGCTGATCGCCGGCGCAGGTCTGGTTCTCGCCCTGCTCGGCGGGGTACTGCTGCTCTTCTTCCGCCGCCGAGGGGCTGTGGACGACGTCACGAGGAGCTGACCCGGACAGGCTTATCGGCCTTCCGGTGCGTCAGCGCAGCAGGTGCGGGGGACCTCGACGCAGCGCCTGGAGCTTGGGGCGCGACGGCCGGCCCGATCCGGTCGTTGTCAAGAGGTGCGCTGGTGAGCGCTTCCCGGAAGACCTTGCCGCCATAGGGTCCTGCGGCGGCGCCCAAGGGCGCAGGGTCCGGACGCACGCGATGCCCGGCAAGTGGTGTGCCGGGCATCGGCGTCGTCCGCTGAGATTAACTGCTTGCAGACACCCGGCGTCGCACGAGGTACGCACCGCCGAGCGTTGCGAGGATCAGCCCGCCGCCCAGCGCGAGGGCACCCGAGTCGTCACCCTGCGGTGTTTGGGCAACACCGGTGTCGGCACCGCCCATCGGCATCTGCTTCATCTGACCGGGTATCGGCTGAGGCATCGGCTGGGTGGAGGTCGGCTGTGGCGTCGGCTGAACGGTCGGCTGAGGAGGCGTGTTCTCGGCGACGATGCGCGCCACGATGCCGGCGTCATAGGGAGGCGTGCCGGCTGCGTCACACCCGAAGCCGTCCATATCACGATCAAGACCGGGCTGGTAACCAGGCGTGCCGCGCGGGATGTTGAACACGCGGACGTTTTCCGCCTCCGTGCAATTGTCGAAGGGGAGTACCACAGCGAGTGCGGGAGACGCAGAGAGGAGGGAGACACCAGCGACAGCTGACGTTGCGAGTGCGATGGAAAGCTTCTTCATTGAAAACTCCTGAGACCTCGTTGGTTTGGTCAGCCGACCCTAAACTCCCTGAGCGGTGTTGAGGGGTAAGCAAGCAGGAGTAACTAATTATTGCGCTCAATGATCATTTGCTGTAGGGCAGTCAGTGCTGTTTTCCCTCTCCGATCGGGTTGAGGTCGGTTGCTCCGATGAGGACCATGGACGTGGTGGTGCGACGACCCGGTCCAGCGTCTACGGGCGCACGGTTCTGGCTTCACCTGATCGATGTGCGGGCCGTTTCGCCGTTGATAGGTCCGCGGCGCGAGCAGGAGGAGGTCCTTCAGGAACCCCAGTTCGCCCGAGTCCGCGTCCATCAAGGCAGCAGCGGCAACGATCCGCTCGAGGACTGCGACGACCTCCCTCGCGTCCTCCACTGACATGCCCCAGGCCGTACCTTCGCGGACGAGGTGGTCGAGGGTCAGGTAGTTGAGCCGCGCCTGGCCGCTCAGCGCAGCGACGTGCCGGACAGCACCCCGATGTGTTGCCCGTGCAGGAAGATCTGGAGGTCCTGGCGCTTCATTGCCTCACCTGGAGACGGGCGAAACGGGGACCAGTGCGACATCCCGACCGACCAGCCGGATGGCTTTCATGACGACCACCATCGACACAGCTTCGCCCTGTTCCAGCCGGACGACGGGGCCGCGGCCCACCGCGAGCTTCCTGATAACGAACAGAAGCAGTTGACACGCAAAAGTTCGTTATCGACCACGGGGCATTTCGACGCAGGTTGGGCGTCACGAAGGCCCCCCTCGGGGATATCCCAGCGGAGGGGAAACCTATACCGTAGACCCGTGGCATTGTCATCCCCTCCGCTGGTTCCCGAGGCGCTCATCCGTCGCATCATGGGAGGCGGTTCCTTCGAGAGGGGGCGGTCCTACGCGGTGAAGGGGATGGCGCACGGCCTGTCCTGGAACGAGGGATTCAGTGAGCTGTCGGGACATGTCCGGGGCAGCGACCGGAGCGATTACCGAACTCGTGTCCGGTTCACCGTCTCCGGTGACCACCTCACGAACCCCCGCGGTTCGTGTACCTGTCCTATGCAGGTCAATTGCAAGCACGTCGCCGCCCTGGTCGTGACCAGCAACGCCAGCAACGCCAGCACCAACGGTGCGCACCACACAACGTCGATGTCACCCGCGGCGGTCCCGGCGCCGAACAGCCGTCGGCTTCCGAACCGGACCGGAACAGAGCTGGAGCAAGTGCCACCGCCGTGGCAACGATCGCTCGACAGACTCGTCACGTCGTCGCCTCGCGCTGCCGCAGCGTCGCGGGGGTACGGATCGGCTTCGCTGGCACCGGCCCTGCTCGGGCTCCGCTTCGAACTCCGCGCTGACAAGTCAGGGTCTTCCCGCCGCACCCACGGCGCGCCCTCCGCGACACCGGTGCACCAGAACGTCCGTCTTATCGCTCGACCAGTGCAGCGCAACGCCGCGGACCAGTGGGTCACGGGCCAGCTGAACTGGGATGCCTTCCGATGGGCGTGGTACGGAGGGAACTTCGACCCGCAGCAGCGCGAGTGGATGCGAGCGCTCGCGGCTGTCAGCGATGATGACGCCCTGACCGCGGGCGGGCTGAGGGTGGACGCCGTGTCGAATCCCGTGGTGTGGGACCTTCTGGCCCGTGGGCCGGCGATGGGCATCACCCTGCTCGCTGCGAAGGACGCACCCCTCACCCTGCACGACGCCGTCGCTCCTGTCCTGGATGTCACATCGCCGCGCTCGCGTCTCCTGGTGCGTCCGCGGGTCACCATCGGCGACGACGAGTTGGACATCGGGACCGTCGGAGTGATCGGCAGTCCGGCGCACGGACTGTTCTGGTGGGGCGGGCAAGCGGACGACGGCGCTCCGCTGGCGGGGCGCTCGATCGGCCTCGCGCCGACGACCGCTCCGCTTCCACCGGTGCTCGAGTCCCTGATCAGATCGCGGCGCCCCCTCGAGATCCCCGGGACGGGCCGCGAGGCGTTCCTCACCTCCTACTACCCGAAGCTGCGACAGCACGTGCAGGTGGTGTCCAGCGATGCATCCGTGAGCCTGCCCGACGTGCCTCCGCCAACCCTCGTGCTCACCGTGCGCTA
>JAABUN010001745.1_pt1 | contig 44609 bp, 33 predicted proteins | sample 5559311 | NCBI WGS metagenome assembly JAABUN01 (sample SAMN10711877, study PRJNA513370) | rock metagenome | isolation source: Antarctica rocks | place: Antarctica: Victoria Land, Siegfried Peak sud
CGCGGAGCGGCGCGACGGGATGCCGCCCGCCGACGCCTAGACGGGGCCAGCAGCCTCGCGAGCGATTCAGAAGTGCGGTTACGGCCGGTGCTGGCCGACCGCAAGCTGCTTGCACCCGCCAGGGTGCCGTCACGTCGGCCTCTGGTCCCGAGCGATGCCGGTGTTCTCGCGAGCGACGGCGTCGGGCGCTGCGGAAGGCGTCGATCCCACGCGGCATGAGCGGGCGCTTCTCAGGACGACCGTCCGACGTCGCCGTGCTTGCGCCGGCGCGGGCGCGCGCACCGGGGGCGGGCCGCACCGGCCATGAGACTTACGGCCCGCCGACAGGACTGGCGGACGGAGAAGCAGTCCTGGCGGCCTGCCCGCAGTCCGGACGGCCGCACGCGGGTACGTTCGGCGTCCGGCACAAGGCCGACCGAGCCCGGAGGGTCTTCTGAGTCACGACCTGACGCGCCTCGGCCCGGTCGGCTTCCAGGACCTCGCGGCGGCGCTCGCGATCGCGACGTTCGGCGCGAACGTCCACCCGATGGGCGCGGGCCGGGACGGCGGACGGGACCTGTACTTCAGGGGGCCGCTCGTCTGGCAGCGCAGCGACGGGACGACCCCGGGCGAGGTCTGGGACGGGTACACGGTGTTCCAGGTCAAGCACAAGGCGGTCCTCGCGGCCCGGCCCTCCGACAACGCGTCGTGGCTGTGGACGCAGGTCCGCGGCGAGCTCGACGACTGGGCCGACCCGGAATCTGAACGCGGCCAGGTCCCAGACCATCTCGTCGTGATCACTAACGTTCCGCTGACCCCGGTCCCCGGCACGCGCGGTCACGATCGGCTGGCGGCAGCGGTCCAGCGGTACCGCGCCGAGCTCGCCGACCGCTCCCGCGACGTCGACCGGCCGGCGGGGCGCCGGCGCGAGGCCAGGCTCGCCCGGATCTCACGGATCAGGCAGTTCCGCGTCTGGGACGGCAACAAGATCGACGCGCTCCTCACCGTCCACGACGGCGTCCGGCGGGGGTTCCCGGCGTTCCTGACCGGCCCGGACATGTTCGCTGGCCTCGCGGAGCTGACCGGCCGGCTTCCGGAGGCCGACCTCGAGCCGGGCCTGCGTGCCCACGCCCGGACAGCGCTCACGGGCGAAAGCGCGATCTACTTCGACGAGGCGGGCAGCGCGGACGGCGTGAGCGTCCCCCTCCACGAAGTCGCGATCGACCTGCCCGTCATCGGCGGGCCGGCCGGCCCCCGCCGGACCGTCGTCGGGACGGTCCTGGAACGTGCCGAGCACGTCCTCAGGCCCGCCCTCACCGTCGAGCCAGCGCCAAGGCACCTGATCGTCACGGGCGCGCCCGGCAACGGCAAGACGACCGTGTCGAAGTTCCTCGTCCAGGCGTTCCGGGCGGCCTTCCTAGACGGCGCGCCGGACCTCAGCGCCGACCAGCGCCGGACCATCGACGGGACGAGAGCCGCCCTGGCCCGGCTCGGCCAGGCCCTCCCGCTGCACCGCCGCTGGCCCATGCGCGTCGACCTGGCCGAGTACGCCCAGGAGGGCGGCCTGGCCGAGGACAGCACTCTCCTGCGATGGATCGCGCACAAGGTCTCCGCCCGGTCGAACCTCGGCGACGTCACCGCGCGCGCCCTCGACACGTGGATGCGGCAATGGCCGTGGCTGCTCGTCCTGGACGGCCTAGACGAGGTCACCGAGACGACGACCCGCAGGCGGCTCATCGAACGGGTCACCGAGTTCGTCAACGACGCCGAAGCCGAGAACTGCGACGTCCTCGTCGTCCTGACGACCCGTCCCACCGGCTACACCGAGAACATCGCCCCGACCCATTTCGAACGGATCGACCTCGACTATCTCGACCCGGACGACGCGGTCCGGTACGGTGCGCTCGCGACCCGCATCCGGCTCCGCGACGACCACGAACGGACCGACAGGGTCGTCCGGCAGCTTACGCAGGCCGCCGCGGACGACTCCCTACGGACCCTGCTCCGGACGCCGCTGCAGGTGCTCATCCTGACGATCATCGTCGACGGGGCCGGCCAGCTCGCCCCGGACCGGTACAGCCTGTTCTGGGGCTACTACGACACGGTGTTTAGGCGCGAGAAGAACAAGCCCGGCGCAATGCACCGGATCCTCACCGAGCACGGCCACCAGGTCCAGCAGCTCCACGAACGCGTCGGGTTCGAGCTCCAGGTCCGCAGCGAAGCGGGCGACCGGTCGTTGGCGGCCCTCACCGACGCCGAGCTCAAACGCATCACATGGCAGGTCCTGCACGACGCCGGATACAAGCCCGACCACAACGACGCGGGTCTGCTCGACAGCCTTCACCGGGCCGCGACGCAACGGCTCGTCCTCATCGCCCCCCGCGGCGACGACGGCTACGGCTTCGACGTCCGGTCCCTTCAAGAGCTCATGGCAGCGATGCACCTGACTACCGGACCGCTCGACATCGTCATGGACAGGCTCCGCCTCGCCGCGCCAAGCCCGCACTGGCGGAACACGTGGATCTTCGCGGCAGGAAGGCTCTTCGCCGCGCCGCAGCGCCACCAGCACGAAGCCGTCGTCGGGGTCGTCACCGGCCTCGACGAGAACGCCGACCGCAGGCTCGGCGCCCTCGTTCCCGTCGCCCCCCGCCTCGCCCTCGACCTCATCGACGACGGCATGGCGCGTTCCCTCCCCACCTGGCGGGACGCGCTCGTCGTCACGGGCCTGCACGTCCTCCGCGAACCGTCGCCGCCGGACCTCCCCGCCATCACCCGGACCCTCGTCCGGTACGCCGACAACGGCGACGACCAGCGCAACACGATCGCCGAGCATCTCCGCACGGCCCTCGGCTCAGGCCCCGTGGAGCAGGAAACGGCCCGGCTCGTCCAGCAGCTCGTCCCCCGCATCGCCGACGACCTCCACGCCCAGCAAGCCGTCCGGGGCCTCGCCGGAGTCCGCCGTCGCACCCACTCCGATCCGCCGCCGCCGGCGGCCCCGGCCGACCCGTGGCCCGCGTTCACCGAAGACCTCGCCACCCACCCCGCGAACACCGACGGCGTCCTCGACAGGGCCGCCGCCGCGACGCGCCGCATCCGCGCCCGCAAGCCAACCCCTGCCGACACAGCCGACCTCGTCGGCCCGCTCGCCCACGACGGCACAGCTGCGGCGTTCGCCGAAGCGCTCCGCGGGCTCGCCCTGGCCGAGCCCGGCTTCGTCGTGCGCCTCCGCGACGACGTCGTGCCCGCCGTGCACCGGCAGCCGATCGGCGAGGCCCTCCGCGGCGCAGCCTGGACGGACTTGGCGCCCTGACGGACCCGGTCCGGTGGGCGTGCGCCGCCGAGCGCCTGGCAAGCGCGCGGGCCCGCGGCCGCCGCGCGGGGGCCGCTGACGCTTGCAACTGAACGGGTCGCGGCGGCGGCCGAGCCGGACCATCGACGACGCGTCGAAGAACCCGTTCGTGCCCCGGACTGCGTAGGACTGCCGCCGGGCGGAGTGAGAAGCGTTCGTTGGAACAAGGGCGTCGACGGCTCCGGCGGCAACTGCCAAGCCAGGTTCTGCTCCCCGTACGACGCCTCCGGGACGTCCACTGAGGCCAAGCTGCCGGAGCGTCGAGGGACTCGTTGACCGCCGACGGCGAGATCTGCGGGCGACGGCTACGGCACCATCGGCAGGAGGTCTCCAGCGCGCCCCGCCAGACGTGAGAGGGACGCCCGCTCATCGGCATGAGCGGTCGGATTCCCGCACTACGAGCGGAGCGACGTGAGGATCGGTGACAGTCACGCAGCAGAACGGGTGCTTGTGTACGCGCACCTACGGCAGGGATGAAGATGGTGGTGCTCTCCCGCCCGGTCTGGCTCGAATAACGGCGCACCTACGGCACCTCCCGGTCTTCCGGCATCACCCCGCGCTCCTCGAACACCGTGAGCGCCGCCTCGGCGGCTCGTCGCAGTTGCTTCCACTCCGGAAGCACCTGCACGTCGCGGAGAGGCGGGTAGACCTCCGGCGCGGCGTGGCAGGCCGACTCCCACGCATCCCGTACATGTCGCAGGGCTTCAACCTCGTTCGTCCCGTAGACGGTCGCTCTTTCGAGATCCTGCTCCAATCCACGCGGGAAGTTGTCCTCCCACTGGTTGATCACTTCGTCGGGCGCATGCACGATTGGCGCGGCCGCCTCGTGCTGCTGCTGCTCCTCGTAGGAGGCTGCAAGGGCTAGGTACTCCATGACCCTGTTGCGGACTCGCTGCTCGAGGACGCGCCCGCTGGGACGGTCGTCACCTTGCTGAACGCCAAGGGTCATGCCGTCATAGTCCCACCAACCGCGCGGCTCTCTGGGCCCAATGACGACCGGCCAGAAGAGGGGCTGCGCGCGCTCGCCGAGATGCACCAGAGACTCACCACCAGTGGTGACGACGCCTCAGTTCAGAGAAACCGGTCCCCGGGTGAGCTCGGGGGCGGGAGCAGCGGTCAACGCCCCCAGCAGGGTCACCTCGCGGCGCAGGAGCATCAGCTCGGCCCGCAGCCGGGCCACTCCGTCCACCGAGGCGAGCAGCCGCTGTCGCTCGTCGAGGTCCACGAGCACCGTGGCGGCGACGGCGTGGCCCAGGGTGAGGGTGTCCTCCGGCAGGTCGGGCGCCTCGATGCGCTGGCCGGAGGCGGTGCCGAGCGCGCTCAGGTAGGCCGAGAACGCCGCTCGTACGGCGCGGTCGAGCAGCACGGCCTCCTCGGCGGAGCCCAGCTCGTCTGGCAGCTCCGTCACCAGGCCGGTCGGGTAGGGCGTCCCGTGCTCGGGGCCGTCCAGCGTGTCGAGCCGAAACCTCTCGGCTCCGGTGGTGAGCAGGACGAACCGGCCGTCCTCCTGGGCCTCGACCTGTCGGACGCGGGCGATGCAGCCGACCTCGTGCAGGGCGCCGACGCCGTCAGCACCCACCTCCCGGCCCGACCGGATGGCGATCACCCCGAACCGGCGCTCTGCCTCGGGCAGCTCGAGCAGGTCTCGGACCAGGACCCGGTAGCGCTCCTCGAACACGTGCAGCGGGAGCACGACTCCGGGGAACAGCACGGTGCCCAGAGGGAACAGGGGCAGCCGTCCTGACACGCGTCGAAGGCTACGGCGGTCGACGCCTCCGCGCTCGGCGACGACCCCGATAGGCTGGCTCTACCTCCCGATGTGTGCCGCACCTCGGGGCCCCGGCACGCCGGGGACGCGACCAGCCGAGGAGCTCCCCGTGCCGACCCGCACCGACCTGCCCGGTGCGGTCGTGGGTGGCGAGGGCTCGGCGCAGGCACCGCTGCCGCTGCGCGACGACCTGGTGGGCCGGACCCCCTACGGGGCGCCGCAGGTGCACGACGCCGTTCAGCTCAACGTCAACGAGAACCCCTACCCGCCGTCCGACGCGCTCGTCGCGGACCTCGGGGCGGCACTGGTCCAGGCAGCCAAGGCGCTCAACCGCTACCCGGACCGCGAGGCGATCGCCCTGCGCAGGGACCTCGCGGCCTACCTCTCGGGGCGGACCGGGGTCCCGCTCGGCGTCGATCAGGTCTGGGCGGCCAACGGCTCCAACGAGGTCCTGCAGCAGGTGTGCCAGGCCTTCGGCGGTCCAGGACGTGTCGCGCTCGGGTTCGAGCCGTCGTACTCCATGCACCCGATCCTCGCCTCGGGGACCAGCACGAGATGGGTGTCCGAACGCCGGGCCGAGGACTTCACGCTCTCGGCCGAGCTGGCCGTGGCCGCCGTCGAGCGCCACGCGCCGTCGATCACCTTCATGACGAGCCCGAACAACCCTACGGGCACGGTGTTCTCGCTCGACGTCGTGGACGCTGTCTGCCGGGCGAGCGCGGGGGTCGTCGTGGTCGACGAGGCCTACGCCGAGTTCGCCGCGACCCCGAGCGCCGTCACGCTGCTCGAGAGCCACCCCCGGCTCATCGTGAGCCGCACCATGAGCAAGGCCTTCGCCCTCGCCGGGGCGCGGGTCGGCTACCTCGCGGCGTCCCCGGCCGTCATCGACGCCTTGCGGCTCGTCCGGCTGCCCTACCACCTGTCTGCGCTCACGCAGGCCGCTGCCCGCGTCGCCCTCGCCCACGCCGACGAGCTGTTGGACACCGTTGCCGCCGTGTGCGAGCAGCGGGACCGCATCGTCGAAGCCGTACGCGCTGCGGGGCTCCAGGTGGTGCCGACCGAGGCGAACTTCCTGCTGTTCGGTCCCTTCGAGGACCCGCCGGCGGTCTGGCAGGCCCTGCTCGACAGGGGAGTGCTGGTCCGTGACGTGTCCGCTGGTCCGGGACTCGCCGGGTGGCTCAGGGTCAACGCAGGCACCCCCGACGAGACGACGTCGTTCCTGAACGCACTGCGAGAGGTCATCCGATGAGCCGAACCGCCCTGATCGAGCGGGTCACCAAGGAGAGCGACGTCCGCGTCGAGCTCGACCTCGACGGGACCGGGCAGGCCAGCTCCGACACGGGCGTCCCCTTCTTCGACCACATGGTCGCCCAGCTCGGCCGGCACGGCGGCTTCGACCTGGCGGTCCGCACCCGCGGCGACCTCGAGGTCGACGCGCACCACACCGTCGAGGACACGTCGCTGGCGCTCGGCGCGGCGCTGAAGCAGGCGCTCGGCGACAAGGCCGGCATCCGCCGGTTCGGTGACGCGACCGTGCCCCTGGACGAGTGCCTCGTCTCGGCCGCGGTCGACCTGAGCGGTCGGCCCTACGTCGTGCACGAGGAGCCGGCGATGGTCGAGCTCATCGGCACCTTCGACACCACCCTCACCCGGCACATCTGGGAATCGTTCGTCGCCACCTCCGGGATCGCCCTGCACGTGCGGGTCCTGTCGGGGCGCAACGCCCACCACATCGTCGAAGCGCAGTTCAAGGCGGTCGCGCGGGCGCTCCGCGACGCCGTCGCCCTGGACCCCAGGGTGGCCGGTGTCCCCAGCACCAAGGGGACGCTGTGATGCGCGGGACCCGGGCGACCCGCGGACGGGCCGGCTCGTGAAGGCGACGACGGTCCTCTACGTCATGTTCCTGGGTGGCGCGTTCACCGGCTGCGGGGCCTACCTGCGGGTCCTCTTCCTGCGTCACAAGGAGCCGCGGTGACCACGGTCGCGCTGCTCGACTACGGCTCGGGCAACCTGCGCTCGGCCGAGCGGGCCCTGATCCGGGCCGGAGCCGACGTGACGCTCACCTCCGACTACGCGACCTGCCTCGAGGCCGACGGCCTGGTCGTACCCGGGGTCGGGGCCTTTGCCGCCTGCATGCGCGGCATCGATGCGGTCCGTGGCGGCACGCTGGTCTGGGACCGCCTGCGCAAGCGCCGACCGGTGCTCGGCATCTGCGTCGGCATGCAGGTGATGTACGAGTCCGGGCTCGAGCACGGAGAGCACACGTCCGGCATCGGCGTCCTGCCCGGGCAGGTCACGCGGATAGAGGCCGACGTGGTTCCTCACATGGGGTGGAACACGGTCGAGGTCGCGGACGGGTCCGCGCTGTTCGCCGGGATCGAGCAGGAGCGTTTCTACTTCGTCCACTCCTACGCCGCCGGCACGGTCGGGGCCGACGACGGCGCGGCCAGCGAGCAGGGACTGCTCACCACAGCCGTCCACGGTCAGCGCTTCGTGGCAGCGGTCGAGCGCGGGGCGCTGTCCGTGACGCAGTTCCACCCCGAGAAGAGCGGCGACGCAGGCGCGGCGCTGCTGAGCAACTGGGTGCGCGCACTGTGAGGGACGACGTCGGCCACCACCGCAGGGGTCGGTCCACCGAGCGCCAGAGTGCCGGATGAGCAAGCAGCGCCAGCGGGACCGGGCCGCCCGTGAGGCCGCCGCGGCAGCCCAGACCGCCCGCCAGGCCGAGGCGCAGTCCCGGGCTGACCGCAAGGCGGCGCGGCTGCGACCCCCGGCGACCACCCCGCCGACCCGTCCCCGGCGGCCGGTGGTCTACCGCGCCCGCCGCTTCCCACCCCTGCCGTGGCGGCTCAAGCTCGTCCTCGCCCTCGTCTGGACGACGGCTGCGGGGCTGACCCTCTACCTCGTCCCGACGTGGACCGGCCGGATCGGCTTCCTCGTCGTCGCCACCTTCGCCCTGCCCCTGATCGTCGTGCTCGTGCACGACCCGTCCCGGAGGACCCGTTGAACCTCGAGCTCCTGCCTGCTGTCGACGTCGCCGACGGGCAGGCCGTGCGCCTGGTCCAGGGGGAGGCGGGCAGCGAGACCTCCTACGGTGACCCGGTCGCCGCGGCACTGCAGTGGCAGAGCGACGGGGCGAGCTGGGTGCACCTCGTCGACCTCGACGCAGCCTTCGGCCGGGGGTCCAACCGCGACCTGCTGGCCCGTGTCGTCGGGACGCTCGACGCACGGGTCGAGCTCAGCGGGGGGATCCGCGACGACGAGTCCCTGGCTCAGGCGCTCGCGACGGGCTGCGCCCGGGTGAACCTCGGCACCGCCGCCCTGGAGTCGCCCGAGTGGTGCGCGAAGGTGATCGCGACCCACGGCGACCGGATTGCCGTTGGGCTCGACGTCCGGGGCACTACTCTGGCGGCGCGGGGCTGGACGTCGGAGGGCGGCGACCTCTGGGACGTCCTGGAGCGCCTCGACCGCGAGGGCTGTGCGCGCTACGTGCTCACCGACGTGCGCCGGGACGGCACGCTGACCGGTCCCAACCTCGCGCTCCTGGAGCAGGTCTGCGCGGTCACGGACCGGCCTGTGGTCGCGAGCGGGGGCGTCTCCTCGCTCGACGACCTGCGGGCACTCGCCCAGCTGGTGCCGTCCGGCGTCGAGGGCGCCATCGTCGGCAAGGCTCTCTACGCCGGGGCGTTCACCCTCCCGGAGGCGTTGGCAGCCGTCGCCGAGCAGCCCACGGGGGCCTAGCGCGAGGCCGGGCGTCGGGCGAGTTGGGCCGTCGGGCTGAAGGAACCGGGCCGACCTGTCGACAGAGGCGTGTGACTGTCGTGGGAGGTCGAGCGAGACCGTGCCTGGTCGCGGCCGTCCTCGTCGTGCCCGCAGTCGCTCTGCTGCACTCCCCGCTCCTCCCCGACGAGCTCGGAGCTGACCTCGCCGGGTTGCTCCTCAGCACTGTCGCCCTCGCTGCCGGGACGGTGCTCCTGAGCGCGGCCCGTACCGCGTCGGGTGGCCTCCGCCGCGGACGTGTCCTGCTCGGCGCCTGGCTGCTGCTCGGGAGCCTGCTCGGCGTGCTGATGGCTCTGGAGGGGTCGACCACGGCGCCGCCCACCGGGCCCGCTGTGGCCGTGCGCATCATCCTGGTGCTGCCGCTGGCGCTCGCCCTGCTCAGCTACCCGGCCGCTCGACGCGAGCCGGGTGCCTGGCTGCGCAGCTTGCTCGACGCCCTGGTGGTGGCATCGGCGATGTGGTTCACGGCGTACGCCCTGCTGCTCGGTCCGGATCGCCTCGACGGCGGGCCGGTCGGCCCGGGCCTGGTGGCCCCCTCGACGGACATTGTCATGCTCGGGCTGCTGATCGGGGTCGCGCTCCGGGTCGCTCCGGCACTTCGCAGGGAGCTCCTGCTGGTCGCCTCGGGGCTGAGTCTCATCCTGGCGTCGGACCTGGTCGGGGTCGTGCTGCCCGTCTCGGGGCGCCTCCCCGGGGCGCTGGTCGCGGTCCTGTCCGCGATCGGTCTGGCCGCGCTCTCGTACGCGGCGCTGTCGGCACCCAGGGATCCCGTCCTGGCCGGTCAGCACGACGAGCCGAGCGCCTGGCTGCGGGCCGTCCCGAACGTCGTCGTCGCCATCGCCATCGCCCTCGCCGCTGAGCTGGCGCTCTCGGGTGACGCCCTCCAGGGCAGCCAGTTCGTCGTCTGCCTGACCTTCGTCGTGGCCCTCATCGCCCGGCACGCCGTCGGTGGGCACGATCGAGGCGTGCTGGAGCGGCAGTTGCGCTCCAACGAGGAGCTCTTCCGGTCGCTCGTCACCGGCGTCTCCGACCTGATCACCCTGCACGGCGAGTCGGGCGAGATCCGATACGCGAGCCCCGCCGTCGAGCGGGTGCTCGGCCGACCGGGCGCCGGGCTCGACCTGCAAGGTGTCCAGGACGTCATGCACACCGACGATCGGGACCTCTTCGGCCAGACGTGGCTCCAGGCCCTTGCGGCGCCAGGCGTCACCGTCGAGTGCCGCGGCCGGGTGCGCAGCGCGGACGGGGAGTTCCGCTGGATGCAGACCCTCATCTGCAGCCGGCTGCACGAGGGCAGCGTCGCGGGCGTGATCGTCAACCTGCGGGACATCCACGAGCGGCACGAGCTCGAGCAGCAGCTCGGGCACGCGGCACACCACGATGCCCTCACCGGTCTCGGCAACCTCACCTGGGCGCGCCGTGTGCTGTCGAAGTGCTACGACGTGAGCCCCCCGACGTCGGCCACCGTGGTGCTGATCGACCTCGACGGGTTCAAGGCGGTGAACGACACGTTCGGACACGCCCAGGGGGACGCCCTGCTCATCGAGGTGGCGGGCCGCCTGCGCGCCTGCGTGCGAGAGCAGGACGAGGTGACCAGGATCGGCGGCGACGAGTTCGTCCTCGTGCTCCGAGGTGCGCGCAGCGGCGTGGCTGACCGGGTCCTGACGGCGCTCCGGGCGCCGATGTCGGTCGCTGGTACGCCACTGCCGATCGGGGCGAGTCTCGGCATCACCTCCACCGACGACGCAGGAACCGCTGAGGAGCTCCTGCGCAACGCTGACCTCGCGATGTACGCGTCGAAGGCGTCCGGGCGCAACCGGATCACGGCCTACCGCCCGCAGATGCACGAGGTGGCGGCGATGCGCATGCGCGTGCACCGGGGCCTTCGACGGGCCCTTGACGAGGGTCACCTGACGCTGAACTACCAGCCGATCGTGGCGCTGCCCTCCGGGGCGATCATCGGCGGCGAGGCCCTGCTCAGGTGGCGCGACCCCGACATGGGGCAGATCTCACCGGAGGTGTTCATCCCGATCGCCGAGGAGTCGGGGATCATCTCCGAGATCGACGGGTGGGTGCTGCAGCGGGCGTGTCGCGACATCCGCCGCTGGCTCGATGCCGGCGTCGACGTGCCTCGGGTGAGCGTGAACGTCTCCCGGCGGCACATGACCGCCGAGCTGCCCCGGCTCGTGTCGGAGGCACTGAGCCTGCACGGCCTGACCGGGAAGCGTCTGTGCATCGAGGTCACGGAGACAGCCGTCGTCCCCGACGCCGATCTCGCCTCCGCCGTCCTGCACGCCGTCCGAGCCCTCGGGGTGAGCGTCTCGCTGGACGACTTCGGCAGTGGTGAGTCGTCGCTGTCCCAGCTCGCGAGGCTGCCGGTCGACACGGTGAAGATCGACCGCTCGTTCACCCGCACGGCCGTTGCTGACCCCGGCGCTCGGCGACTGCTCACCTCGATCGTGCGTGTGTGTCAGTCGCTGTCACTGCCGGTCGTCGCCGAAGGCATCGAGACCGGCGAGCTGGCCCAGTTGCTCGCCGACATGGGATGCCTCCAGGGGCAGGGGTGGTACTTCGCGCGTGACGCGTCCGCCAGCGGGTTCTCGGCGATGCTGGTGAGCGGCGTCCTGCCGGTCCGGGCGAGGACAGATGTCGTCAAGGCCGTCTCTGCCTGACGGGTCCAGCCCCTTCGGGACGGCCGGTAGCGTCGACCGGGTGAGCGTCTCCGTCCGTGTGATCCCCTGTCTGGACGTCGACGCAGGACGGGTCGTGAAGGGCGTCAACTTCCGCGAGCTGCGCGATGCCGGCGACCCGGTCGAGATGGCCCGCCTCTACGACGCCGAGGGCGCCGACGAGCTCGTCTTCCTCGACATCACAGCAAGCAGCGGGAGCCGGGAGACGACGTACGACGTCGTCCGACGGACGGCCGAGCAGGTGTTCATCCCCCTGACCGTGGGGGGCGGCGTGCGCGCGGTCGAGGATGTGGACCGGCTCCTTCGAGCGGGCGCGGACAAGGTGGGAGTGAACACAGCCGCCCTCCAGCGTCCGGAGCTGCTGCGCGAGATCGCCCGCCGGTTCGGCAATCAGGTGCTCGTCCTGTCGGTTGACGCCCGACGGGTCGAGAGCGGAGCCACGCCGAGCGGCTTCGAGGTCACCACGCACGGCGGGCGCACCGGCGCGGGCGTGGATGCTGTTGCCTGGGCCGAGCAGGGTGCAGAGCTGGGGGTGGGTGAGATCCTGCTCAACTCCATGGATGCTGACGGGACGCGCGCCGGCTACGACCTCGAGCTGCTCACCGCGGTCCGCGCGCGCGTGTCCGTCCCAGTGATCGCCAGCGGCGGCGCCGGCCGCCTGCAGGACTTCGCTCCGGCGGTCGAGGCCGGGGCCGACGCCGTTCTGGCTGCGAGCGTCTTCCACTTCGGCACTCTGCGGATCGGTGAGGTCAAGGCCGCCCTGCGCGAGTGCGGGCACGTCGTCCGGTGAGCTCGACCACCCGGCCGGGGCCGGTCCTTTCGGGACCGGCCGCGTGGGGCGCGGTGGCCGTGGCCTTCACCGCCATGTTCACGACCTTCGGGATCGCCTACGGGTTCGGCGCCTTCCTCCTGCCGTTGTCCGAGGACCTCGGCGTGGGACGAGGCGCGGCGTCGGCCGTCTTCTCCCTCACCACCATGGCCTTCTTCGGTCTCGGGGCGCTGTCGGGCGCCGCCCTCGACCGCTACGGACCCCGCCGGGTCGTCCTGCTCGGCGCCGCGTCTCTCGGAGCGGGTCTCGTGGTCGTGGCGCGGGCTGACCACCTCTGGCAGGCCTACCTGGGGCACGGCCTGGGGGTCGGCCTTGCCGTCGCGTGCTGCTACGTGCCGCTCGTCGCCGTGGTCGGAGCCTGGTTCGACGCCCGGCGCACCTTGGCAGTGGGGATCGCCGTCTCCGGCATCGGCCTCGGCACGCTCGTCGGGGCACCTGCGGCCGCCGCCCTGATCGCCGCGGTCGGCTGGCGCGACGCCTACCTCGTGCTCGGCGCTGTGGGCACCGCGATCCTGCTGCTGTGCGCCGTCTTCGTCCGCGCCGCCCCGGTGCGAGTGGACGCCGTACGGGTCCCGCTGCTGCCCCGACTGCGCACCCCGACCTACCTGCGTCTGTACGGGGCGGGCCTGCTGCTGTCGATCGCCCTGTTCGTGCCCTTCGTGCACCTGCCGGCCTACGCGATCAGCACGGGCGCGGGTGCGGTCGCGGCCGCGGCGCTGGTCGGTGTGATCGGCGCGGCGAGCATCGTGGGGCGGCTCGCGCTCGGCGCCCTGGCCGGGCGGGTCGGCGTGGTGCGCACCTACCAGGCCTGCTACCTGCTCATGGCGGCCAGCTTCGCCCTGTGGCTGAGCGACCTTCGGCTGGGCGAGCCCTCGTACGCCCGTCTGGTGGTCTTCGCCGCCCTCTTGGGCGTCGGCTACGGCGGCTTCGTGGCGCTCGGTCCGCCCCTGGTCGCCGAGGCGTTCGGCCTGGAAGGGTTGGGGAGCCTGCTCGGCGTGCTCTACACCTCGGCAGCCGTCGGCTCGGCGGTCGGCCCACCTCTTGCCGGGGCCCTGATCAGCAGCCGCGGCTACCTGCCCACGCTCGCCGCATCCCTCGCGGTCTGCGCGCTCTCCTGCGTGCTGGTGCTGCGCGTCCGGCCCTGAGGGGAGTTCCACTCAGGGAATGTGACTGAGGGAATCTCCGTCGACCGGGCGGTGTCAGCAGTGGAGAGTGCTGTTGCTCCTGACCCTGGCGATCCCAGGAGTCCTGCCTGACCGACCGACCCACCCACCCGAGGGAGAACCATGACGGCGCCGAACGCCCCGACACCGGCTCCCTCTCGGGTGATCCGACGTGGGCTCGGCGTCCTCTGGGTGGCCGTCAAGGAGGAGCCCAGGATCTTCGCGGTCTCGGCCGTCGGCAGCGCGTTGTTCGCGGTCACGACGATCGGTCAGGCCTACGTCTTCGGGGCGATCACCAAGGACGTCATCGTCCCGAGCATCCGCGACGGCGAGACGAGCAGGGCGGCTCTGGCCATCGCCTTCCTCGCGATCATGGTCACCGCCGTGCTCAAGGTGGTGGGCATCGTCGCCCGCCGACTCGGGGCCGGGATCATGCAGTACCGGCTCCAGGCGACCTACCGCCGCCGGGTCGCCCGCCGCTACCTCGAGCTGCCGCTGTCCTGGCACCACGAGCACCCGACGGGCGAGCTGCTGTCCAACGCCAACAGCGACGTCGAGGCCACGTGGTACCCGGTCGCGCCGTTCCCCTTCGCCGTCGGTGTGATCGTCATGCTCGTCACGACCCTCGGCCTGCTGTTCGTGACGGACCCGGCGCTCGCCGTCGTCGGCTCGGTCGTGTTCCCGGCGATCGCCGTGCTGACCGTCCTCTACTCCCGGCGCATGTCGCCCCTGATGGCGAGGGCCCAGCAGCTGCGCGGCGAGGTCAGCGCGATCGCGCACGAGTCCTTCGACGGGGCCCTCGTCGTCAAGACCCTCGGCCGCGAGGGGCAGGAGACCGACCGCTTCCGCGACCGCTCCGAGGAGCTGCGCGACACCATGACGGCCGTCGGCCGCGTGCGGGGGACCTTCGACCCGATCATGGAGGCGCTTCCCGTCGTCGGCGTCATCGCGGTTCTACTCGCCGGAACGAGCCGGGTCGGCAGCGGTGACATCACGCCCGACGAGCTGGTCCGCGTCGCCTACCTGTTCACCCTGCTGGCCTTCCCGGTCCGGGCGATCGGCTGGGTGCTCAACGAGCTCCCGCGCAGCGTCGTCGGCTGGGACCGCGTGCAACGGGTGCTGACCGCGACAGGAGCGCAGCAGCACGGGGGAGCAGACCTGCCCGGGCACGGCCCAGCGGGGCTCTCGGTCGAGGCCGTCGGCTTCTCGTACGGCTCGGGCGGCTCGAGCGACGGCGTGCAGGTGCTGCACGACATCACCTTCGACGTACGGCCCGGACGCACCGTGGCGCTCGTCGGCACGACCGGGTCGGGCAAGTCGACCCTCGCCACCCTGCTCGTCCGCCTCCTCGACCCCGACACGGGGCGCGTCGCCTACGACGACGTCGACCTGCGCACGCTCCGGCCCGGGGCTGTGGCCGGGGTCGCCTCGCTCGTCGCGCAGTCGACCTTCCTGTTCGACGACACCGTGCGCGGCAACGTCACGCTGGGCGCCGACCTGAGCGACGCTGACGTCTGGGCCGCGCTGCGGGTCGCCCAGGCTGACGGCTTCGTCGCTGCCCTGCCCGCAGCGCTCGACACCCTCGTGGGAGAGCGGGGGACCACGCTGTCGGGCGGGCAGCGGCAACGGCTCGCCCTCGCCCGAGCCGTCGTTCGCCGGCCCCGGCTGCTGGTGCTCGACGACGCGACGAGCAGCGTGGACGCCCAGGTCGAGCAGCGCATTCTCGGTGGCCTGCGCGAGTCAGGGGCCACGAGCACCGTCGTGCTGGTGGCCTACCGCCTCGCGACGATCTCGCTGGCCGACGAGGTCGTGTTCGTCCACGAAGGTCGACTCACGGCGAGAGGCACCCACGAGGAGCTGCTGGCCACCTCGACCGGCTACGCCGACCTCGTCCACGCCTACGAGCGCTCGGAGGCCGAGCGGCCGGACCCGCGCGACGCCGCGCACACGCCCGAGCAGGTGATCGCGTGACCACGAAGAACGAGCCCGAGGCGCCCGCGTCAGACAGCTCGACGGCCGGCACCGGCACGATGGACAGCCGCGGCACCGACCGAGGTGCCTTCGCGACGCTCGCCCACGGCATCCGCCTGGCCCCGGAGTTCCGGGAGGGGCTCGTCGTGACCCTGCTCCTGGCCCTGCTGGCGACGGCTGGGCGCGTCGTCGTGCCCGTCGCGGTCCAGCAGACCCTCGACAACGGCCTGCTCCGGCCGGAGGGCGCTGACCTGGGTCTGGTCCGCCTCGCCTGCGGCGCGGCGCTGGCCGCGGTCCTGCTGACCGCCGTCGCCGGCTACGCGACCAACGTCAGGCTCTACCGCACGACCGAGCGCGGCCTGTCGGCCCTGCGCGTACGCGCCTTCCGTCGCGTGCACGACCTGTCCATCCTCCACCAGGCCGCCGAGCGCCGTGGGTCCCTGGTGTCGCGCGTGACGAGCGACGTGGACACGATCAGCACCTTCATGCAGTGGGGTGGCCTCCTGATCGTCGTCTCGGCGGCCCAGGTGTCGATCGCGACGGTGCTCATGCTGCTGTGGTCGTGGCAGCTGACGCTGCTGGTCTACCTGTGCTTCCTGCCCCTGGTTTTCGCCGTCCGGTTGTTCCAGTCCCGGCTGCAGGTCGCCTACCTGACGGTCCGCGAGCGGGTGGGCCAGATGCTCGGCGTGGTCGCAGAGACGGTCGTCGGGGCCCCGGTGATCCGTGCCTACGGCGTCGAGGTTCGGACCTCCGAACGGCTCGACCGCGCCGTCGACGCCACGCGTGACGCCCAGACCAAGGCGCAGCGCGTCGCGGCGCTCACCTTCTCGGTCGGCGAGCTGGTGGCGGCGTTCGCGACCGGGGCGGTGGTCGTGGTGGGCGTCCTGCTCGGCGTGGACGGCGATCTGACGACGGGCCAGCTGGTCGGGTTCCTGTTCCTCGTGACGCTGTTCGTGCAACCCGTGCAGATCGCCACGGAGGTGCTGAACGAGGCGCAGAACGCCGTGGCCGGCATGCGCCGCGTCCTCAGCATCCTCGACACTCCGAGCGATGTCGCCGACCCGCCCGACAGTGCGGCGCTGCCTGGCGGCCCCATCGACGTGCGGTTCGACCACGTCACGTTCGCCTACCCCGGCGGACCCGACGTCCTGCACGACGTCGACCTCACGATCGCGGCGCGCACCCGGGTGGCCGTCGTCGGGGAGACGGGAAGCGGCAAGACCACGTTCGCCAAGCTGCTGACCCGGCTCATGGACCCGACGTCCGGACAGGTGCTCCTCGGCGGGATCCCTCTCTCGGAGGTCGGTTTCGACTCCCTGCGCTCGCGCGTGGTGATGGTGCCCCAGGACGGCTTCCTGTTCGACTCGACTATCGCCGCAAACGTGCGCTTCGGGCGACTCGACGCCACCGACCTCGAGATCACCGCGGCCTTCGAGAATCTGGGCCTGTCCGACTGGCTCGAGCAGCTGCCGGACGGGGTGCACACGCCGGTGGGAGAGCGCGGGGACTCGCTGTCGGTCGGTGAGCGGCAGCTCGTGGCCATCGCCCGTGCCTACGTCGCCGATCCCGACCTGCTGGTGCTCGACGAGGCGACGAGCGCCGTGGACCCGGCGACCGAGGTGCGCCTCCAGCGGGCCCTCGACTCGCTGACCCGCGGGCGCACGACCCTCGCCATCGCCCACCGTCTCTCGACGGCCGAGGGTGCCGACGAGGTGCTCGTGGTCGACGGCGGCGTCGTCGTCCAGCGCGGACCGCACGCCGAGCTGGTCGGGCAGGACGGGGTGTACGCGGGACTGCACGCCTCCTGGTCCGCCCAGACGCGGTGAACTCAGACGCGGTGAACGCAGACGCGGTGAGCCCAGACCTCGCGGACGCAGAGTCCTCGGGTCCGAGCGCCGCCGCCCGGGAGCGGCGTGGGCTCCTGATCGGGTTCGCAGCGTTCGGCGGCTTCTGGGGGGCCTGGTCAGCGGTCCTGCCCGACGTCCGGGCCCAGGCGGGGTTGCAGGACGGCGAGCTCGGTCTCGCGCTGGCTGCGATCGCGGTGGCGGCCGTGCCGGCCATGCCCCTCGCCGGCAGGCTCGTGGACCGCCACGGAGCACGACGGCTGATCCCCGCCGCGATGGGGCTGTTCGCGGTGGTCACGGTCCTGCCCGGTCTGGCGAAGGGTCTGCTCCCGCTGGTCCTCGCGCTCCTGCTGCTCGGCGCCATCACCGGCGCCCTCGACGTCCTGCTGAACACCGCGACCGCCTCCTGGGAGCGGCTAGAGCGAGGTCGCCTCATGGCTGGGGCCCACGGCTGCTTCTCGCTGGGGGTGCTGGTTGCGAGCGTCGCGACCGGAGTCGCCCGCGATCTGGGTGCGGGGCCTCGTACCGTGCTGGGCGCCAGCGCCTGCCTCCTCGCGCTGGCAGCGCTGAGCCAGCCGTCCTACCGGTCGGTCCCGGCAGAGGCGCCTGCGGCCGGTCGTCGTCGGATCGCCCCGCTGCTGCTGGCCCTCGGTCTGCTGACGGCCGCGGCCTTCCTCATCGAGGACGCCGTCCAGGCCTGGAGCGCCCTGCACCTCGAGCGCACCCATGACGCGCCGCCCTGGGTCGGTGGCCTCGGGCCGGGGTTGTTCGCCGGGGCGATGGCGACCGGGCGCTTCGCCGTCCAGGGGCTCGGCAGGGCGGTCAGCGATGCCCGTCTCGTCGGCGGGGGCGGCGGTGTGCTGGCCGCCGGGTTGGTTCTGCTCGCCCTCGGTCCGAGCCCCGCGCTCGTCCTGCTTGGCGCGGTCATCGCCGGCGCCGGGGTCAGTGTGCTGGCTCCCACGCTGTTCTCGGCCGTCGGCAGCCGGAGCCTGCCCGGACAGGAGGGCGCCGATCTCGCCCTCGTCAGCGCCACCGGCTACCTCGGCTTCGTACTGGGGCCGCCTCTCGTAGGGCTGATCAGCGCCGCGACCACCCTGCCGACGGCCCTCGCCCTCTTGAGCGTGCTTGCTGGTGCGGTCGCCGTCACGGGGCCGGTGGCCCTGTCGAGAACTCGGAGGACCAGGCCGGTGAGGACTGGCAGACTGCCCGCATGACCGGACCGGCCCGCCCCGCAGACCTCGACCCCGCCATCGCCTCGCGCCTCAAGCGCGACTCGGACGGCCTCGTCGTCGCCGTCGCGCAGCAGCACGACACCGGCGAGGTGCTCATGGTCGGCTGGATGGACGACGAGGCCCTGCACCGCACGCTCACCACCGGCCGGTGCACCTACTGGTCCCGCAGCCGCCAGGAGTACTGGGTGAAGGGCGACACCTCGGGTTCCCAGCAGTGGGTCCAGTCCGTCGCCCTCGACTGCGACGGCGACACCCTGCTGGTCAAGGTGGACCAGATCGGCGGGGCCTGCCACACCGGCGACCGCACCTGCTTCGACGTCGCCGAGCTGCCGGCTGTCGTCGGCCGACGCCCGGAGTGAGAGGCCGATGACGGGGTCCTCGACGGCCCTCGGCACCACCACCTCTCGCGCGGAGTTCGACGCCCTGACCGGCGCGGTCCGGCCAGTCAGCCGACGGCTGCTGGCTGATGCCGAGACCGCGGTCGGGCTCTACCGCAAGCTCGCCGGCAACCGCCCGGGGACGTTCCTGCTGGAGTCGGTCGAGCAGGGCCGGTCGTGGTCGCGCTGGTCGTTCGTCGGCGTCCGCTGCGCCGCCGTGCTGACCGAGCGCGACGGGCGTGCGGTGTGGCTGGGTGACGGCCTGCCGACCACGAGCGAAGACCCGCTCGAGGCGCTGCGTGAGGCCGAGGCGATGCTGCGCTCGGCCAAGCCGGCCGGGTCGGCGCCTCTGACGGCCGGTCTGGTCGGCTACCTCGGCTACGACCTCGTGCGCCGCCTCGAGCGCATCCCGTCCAGCGCGCCGGACGAGGTCGGCATGCCCGAGCTCGCGATGATGCTGGTGACCGATCTCGCGGTGCTCGACCACCACGACGGCACCGTGCTCCTGCTCGCGAACGTCCTGCCCGGCGCCCCCGTCACGGCCTACGACGACGCAGTGGCACGGCTCGACGCGATGACCGCCGATCTGGCTGGACCGGCCCCGTCGAGCGTGGCGCAGCTGGACCTCTCGGCGCGCAGCGAGGTGGTGCGCCGGACGAGCCCCGAGCAGTACGAAGCGGACGTCGAACGGGTGCGCGAGCACATCCGGGACGGCGACGCCTTCCAGGTCGTGCTCAGCCAGCGCTTCGAGGTGGCCACCGAGGTGGATGCCCTCGACCTCTACCGGGTCCTGCGGGCCACGAACCCCTCGCCCTACATGTACCTCCTGCGCTTCGAGGGCGCGGAGTCCCCGTACGACGTGGTGGGTTCCTCACCGGAAGCGCTCGTCACGGTCACCGGGGACAGGGCCGTCGTCCATCCGCCGGCCGGTACCCGGCCGCGGGGGGCGACCCCCGAGCACGACGCGCAGCTGGCAGAGGACCTGCGCTCGGACCCCAAGGAGCAGGCTGAGCACGTCATGCTGGTCGACCTGGCCCGCAACGACCTGGGCCGCGTGTGCGTTCCGGGCACGGTGGACGTGTCGGACTTCATGCGGGTCGAGCTCTACAGCCACGTCATGCACCTGGTCTCGACGGTCTTCGGCCAGCTCGTCCCCGGGCAGCGCGCGCTGGACGTGCTCACCGCGACGTTCCCGGCCGGCACCGTGTCCGGTGCGCCCAAACCCAGCGCCCTGAAGATCATCGAAGCGCTCGAGCCGGCGCGCAGGTCCCTCTACGCCGGCACCGTCGGCTACCTCGACGCCGGTGGTGACATGGACATGGCGATCGCCATCCGCACGGCCGTGCTCCACGCCGGACGGGCCTACGTCCAGGCAGGTGCGGGCATCGTCGCCGACAGCGACCCGGCCACCGAGCAGACCGAGTGCGAGAACAAGGCGGCGGCGGTCCTGCGGGCCATCGCGGCGGCTGAGACCCTGCGCGTCGCTGGAGCACCCCGCTGAGCCCCGCCGCGGGCCGCCGGAGCACAGCCACGGCACGCCGCGGGCTCGTCCTCTCGATCGCCCTGTGCGTGCTGGCCTCGTCCGGGGGGCTGGTCGCCGCCGGACGCACCTGGGCGACGGGCACCATCGCCGGCGTCCCGCCCCTGCCGGCGCGGGAGCTGGCGGTCACCGGGGCCGAGGCCGGGACCCCGGTCCGCGGACTGGCGGTGGTCGGGCTGGCGGGTGCGGTCGCCGTGATCGCTGCGCGCGGCTGGCTGCGCCCCCTGGTCGGTCTCCTGCTGGTGCTGGCCGGCGTCGGCATGGTCGCGGCGGGTCTGGGCTTCGACCCGGAGAGGTCCTTGGCCGGGGGCTCGGGCTCCGGAGCGACGACGATCGTCGTGGGAGCGGGATCCACGGCCTGGCCCGTGCTGGCTGCCGCCTGCGGCGCGGGGCTCGCCACCGCGGGGGCGCTCGTGGCGCTGCGGGGTCGTCGATGGGGCGGGATGTCCCAGAAGTACGACTCGCCGGCGCCTGCGCCCGCACCGGAGCAGCAGGACCAGCCGGACCGCGCGGCGGGGGAGCGGCAGCTGTGGGAGGCGCTCGACCGCGGCGAGGACCCGACCAGGAAGACTCCGACCGATGAAGACCCGACCGATGAAGACCCGACCGGGAGGGATGCGACCGGTGCGGATCCGACCCCTCGTGGACCGGGCAGCGCGGATCGTCCCCCCACCGGCGGAGCGGATCTTCCCTCCCGCTAGCCTCGGCTCGTGGGCGGACGCCAGGCCGGACAGGCTCAGCGCACGAGTGCCGGGCCGACCGGTGCCAGATCGACGAGGGGACCGCTGTGAGCGTGCTCGACGACATCCTCGTCGGTGTGCGCGAGGACCTCGCCGAGCGGCAGTCCCGCACCAGCATCGACGAGCTCAAGGACCTCGCCTCGTCGCGGCCACCGGCGCTGGACGGCGTCGCCGCCCTCCTGCGCCCGGGGGTGGCCGTCATCGCTGAGGTCAAGCGGAGCAGCCCCTCCAAGGGGGCGCTCGCCGCCATCGCCGACCCGGCCGCCCTGGCCGAGGACTACGAGGCCGGCGGCGCCAGCGTCATCAGCGTCCTGACCGAGCAGCGCCGCTTCGGTGGGAGCCTGGCCGACCTGCAGGCCGTGCGCGCCCGGGTCTCGGTGCCCCTGCTGCGCAAGGACTTCGTCGTCTCCAGCTACCAGCTCTGGGAGGGCCGGGCCTTCGGCGCCGACCTCTCCCTGCTCATCGTCGCGGCGCTGGAGCAGGAGGCGCTGGTCTCGCTCGTGGAGCGTTCGCACTCGCTGGGCATGACGGCGCTGGTGGAGGTCCACGACGAGGCCGAGCTCGAGCGCGCTCAGGCCGCCGGCGCGCGGGTCATCGGGGTCAACGCCCGGGACCTCAAGACGCTCGAGGTCGACCGATCGGTCTTCGGCCGGCTGTCCCCGTTGATCCCGGACGGCGTCGTGAAGGTCGCGGAGTCCGGCGTACGAGGACCGCACGACCTGCTGGCCTACGCAGCCGTCGGCGCCGACGCCGTGCTTGTCGGTGAGGGCGTCGTCACCGGCGGCAACCCGCGTCAGGCCGTGGCCGAGCTCGTCACCGCGGGCAACCACCCGTCCGCCCGTGGCTAGCGCCAGCCCCAGAGAAGAGCCCTGCTCGTCATGACACAGCCCGCCCCGACCCAGCCCGCCCCGACCCAGCCCGACGGGTCCGGCCACTTCGGCCCGTACGGCGGACGATTCGTCCCCGAGGCGCTGATCGCCGCCCTCGACGAGCTGACCGCAGCTCACCTCGCCGCGAAGTCGGACCCGGTGTTCCTGGCCGAGCTGGACCGGCTGCTGACGACCTACGCCGGCCGCCCCACACCGCTGACCGACGCACGCAGGCTGTCGGAGCACGCGGGCGGGTCGCGGATCCTGCTCAAGCGCGAGGACCTCGCGCATACCGGCAGCCACAAGATCAACAACGTCCTGGGTCAGGCGCTCCTCACTCAGAAGATGGGCAAGCAGCGGGTGATCGCCGAGACCGGAGCCGGTCAGCACGGGGTCGCCACCGCGACGGCCTGCGCCTTGTTCGGCTTCGACTGCACCGTCTACATGGGCGAGGAGGACACCCGACGCCAGGCGCTCAACGTGGCCCGCATGCGTCTGCTCGGCGCAGAGGTGGTGCCGGTGAGCAGTGGCACCAAGACGCTCAAGGACGCGATGAACGAGGCGATGCGCGACTGGGTCACCAACGTGGAGACGACCCACTACGTCATCGGCTCGGTCGCCGGACCGCACCCGTTCCCCATAATGGTCAGGGACTTCCAGCGCATCATCGGCGTCGAGGCCCGTCAGCAGTGCCTCGACCTGGTCGGTCGGCTGCCCGATGCGCTCGTGGCCTGCGTCGGCGGCGGCAGCAACGCGATGGGGCTGTTCCACCCCTTCCTCGACGACGAGTCGGTGGCGCTCGTCGGCTGCGAGGCCGGAGGCGACGGCGTCGAGACCGGTCGTCACGCCGCGCCGCTGACGGCGGGACAGCCCGGCGTGCTGCACGGCTCACGCAGCTACCTCATGCAGGACGATGACGGCCAGACGATGACCACCACGTCGATCAGCGCGGGCCTCGACTACCCGGGCGTCGGCCCCGAGCACTCCTACCTGCGCGACACCGGCCGGGCGACCTACAGCGGGGTCCCGGACGGATGGGCGATGCAGGCCCTCGACAAGCTGGCCAAGACCGAGGGCATCCTCTGCGCGATCGAGACCGCCCATGCCTTCGCCGGAGCCTGCGACTGGGGCCGGGCCCAGGTCGCAGCCGGCCGCAAGGCCGAGGACCTCGTGATCATCGTCAACACCTCCGGCCGCGGCGACAAGGACGTCGACACGATCGGCCGCTGGTTCGGCCTCGTGACCGGCGAGGAGGTCGCCGAGTCCGAGCTCGTCCGGACCTACGAGGGTGAGCAGCCGTGATCACACCCCACGACGCTGCTCGCTTCGCTCACACCGCCGCGGGGACCCCGTGAGTGCGGCGCTCGACGAGCTGTTCGCCCGCTGCCGGTCCGAGGGGCGCGCTGCGCTGATCGGCTACCTCCCGGCCGGCTTCCCGTCGTACGACCTGGCCGTCCAGGCCCTCACCGCGATGGTCGAGGAGGGCGTCGACGCGGTCGAGGTCGGCATGCCCTACAGCGACCCGCTCATGGAGGGACCCGTCATCCAGGCCGCCCACCAGGCATCGCTCGAGGCCGGCACGCGCCAGGCCGACGTCCTCAGGACGGTCGAGGCGGTGGCATCGACCGGGGCCCCGACGGTGGTGATGGGCTACTGGAACCCGGTGCACCGCTACGGGTTCGAGCGCTGGGCGGCCGACCTCAAGGCGGCGGGCGGGACTGGTGCGATCACGCCGGACCTGATCCCCGAGGAGGCGCCGGAGTGGCTGGACGCCTGCCGCACGCACGACCTCGACCCGATCTTCCTGGTCGCACCCAGCAGCACCGACGAACGCATCGCGGTCGTCGGGCGCACGAACCGCGGCTTCGTCTACGCCGCTGCGGTCATGGGCGTGACCGGGGCCCGTGCCGAGATCGGTGCGGGGGCCAGGCGCCTGGTCGACCGGGTCCGCGCGCAGACCGAGCTGCCGGTCGCCGTCGGGCTCGGTGTCTCCAACGGAGCTCAGGCGTCTCAGGTCGCCGGCTTCGCCGACGGGGTCGTCGTGGGCTCGGCGTTGGTGACGGCGCTCGTCGACGGCGGGGTGGACGCAGTACGGCGGCTGTCGGCTGAGCTGGCGAAGGGCGTGCGCACTCCCGTCCGGGTGTGACGGGCGGTGCCGGCCCGGCCCGCCTACCCTTGACCTCGTGAACGTCGCCTACCTGCCGAGCCCCTCGTCCGGGGTCTGGCAGATCGGACCGTTCCCACTGCGGGCCTACGCGCTCGCCATCATGCTCGGTGTCGTGGCCGCCGTCGTGATCGGAGAGCGCCGGTGGGTCGCCCGAGGCGGCACACGAGGAGTGGTCACCGACGTGGCCACCATCGCCGTGCCGTTCGGCATCGTCGGCGCCCGCATCTACCACGTGGTCACGAGCCCCCAGATCTACCTGGACGACCCGGTCCGTGCGCTCTACGTCTGGCAGGGCGGGCTGGGCATCCCGGGCGGCATCGCCGGCGGTTTCCTCGCGGCCTACGTCGTGCTGCGGCGGCGCGGGCTGTCCAGGAGCGCCTTCGCCGACAGCGTGGCGCCCGGGGTCGTCGTGGCCCAGGCGATCGGGCGCCTCGGCAACTGGTTCAACTCCGAGCTGTTCGGCAGGCCGACGACCTTGCCGTGGGGACTGACCATCGACCCCGACAACCCCGACGCGGTCCCGGGCGCACTGGCCTACCACCCGACCTTCCTCTACGAGCTGCTCTGGAACCTCGGCGTCGCGGCCCTGGTCGTCTGGGCCGACCGTCGCTGGAAGCTGGGAGGCGGTCGGGTGTTCGCGCTCTACCTCGCCGCCTACGCCGTTGGGCGCGGCTGGATCGAGGCGCTGCGCATCGACGAGGCGAACACGCTGTTCGGGCTGCGGCTCAACGACTACGTCATGGCCGTCGTCTTCGTCGCAGCCGTGACCTTCCTGTGGCTGCGCCGCGGGGTCGGTCGCGAGGAGCCGGTCGAGGCCCCGGACGACCATCCCGACGACGACGGCGACTCCGCTGAGAGCAGGCCTGACCAGGACCCGGCTGACCAGGACCCGGCTGACCATCAGACCGGTCAGGAACCGGCCGCCACGACCCGGCTGGAGCAGACCCCATGACGTCGGTGTCACCAGGCCGAGCGGTCCCGGAGCAGCACCACGACCACCGCGACGTCACCGGGGGGTGGCTGCGCCCCGCCGTGTTCGGCGTCATGGACGGTCTGGTGAGCAACACGGCCCTGATCGTGGGGGTCGCCGCCGGGGTCGATGACACGCAGACGGTCGTGCTGGCCGGCATCGCCGGTCTTGCGGCCGGGGCCTTCTCCATGGCCACGGGGGAGTACGTCTCTGTCGCGTCGCAGTCCGAGCTCGCTCGGGCAGAGATCGAGGTCGAGAAGGCCGAGATCCGCCGCGTGCCCGACGCCGAGCAGGCCGAGCTGGCCGCCATCTACCGCAGCAGGGGAGTGGACGAGGTGACCGCCGCCGAGGTGGCCCGGCAGCTGTCGCTCGACCCGGAGCAGGTGTGGCGAGTGCACGCGCGCGAGGAGCTGGGCATCGACCCCGACGACCTGCCCTCGCCCTGGCTGGCCGCCGGAACGTCGTTCCTCGCCTTCGTGGTGGGTGCGCTCGTCCCTCTCCTGCCGTTCGTGCTTGGCGCGAACTCGCTGATCCCGGTCGTCCTGCTTGCGCTGGTGGCCTCGTTCGTGGCCGGAGCCGTCGTCAGCCGCTACACCGACCGCAGCGCGCTCTACAGCGGCACCCGGCAGCTGGTCTTGAGCGGGGCCGCGGCTGCGCTGACCTACGGCGTCGGGAGCCTCGTCGGCGCCTCGGTCTGAGGGGCCCCCTCGATCTGGACCACCGCGGCGGGGCTCCGGCGAACGGCCTGCAGCCTGACCTGGACCGTGATCCACCCGCTGTCGCTGTTCACCTCGATCGAACCGCCGTAGACCTCGACGAGGCGGCGGACGACGTAGAGCCCGACCCCGAGCCCCTCCCGGTCCCGCGTCGCCCCTGAGCTGATCTGGGTGAACGGCTCGAACAGCCGCCCCTGCGTGGTCAGGTCGATGACCCCGCCCTCGTTGCTGACCGTGACCCAGACACCGCGCTCGTCGATCCCCCCGGCGACGAGCGGGGTGGTCCCGGTCGCGCCGTGCACGAGGGCGTTGTCGACGAGGTTGGCCAAGACCTGGTGGAGTGCCTGGCGATCGATCCGCGCCACGGTGCCGGGGGCAACGACCACCGAGACACCCGTGGCGCCGGGCCGGCTCGCGGCCGCGAGCATGGCCACCTCTGCCGCGACGGCGTCCACCTCGGCGGACGCTGACGGGTCGGCGTCGGTCGCCTGGGCGGCCAGCAGCATGTTCTCGAGCAGGCGGCTCAGGCGCTCCTGCTGGTCCAGCACGGCGTGCAGGAGCCGATCACGACCGTTCTTGTCCAGTCGGTCCCCGCGCTTGAGCAGGGTCAGCGCCGAACCGCGGATGCCGGTCAGCGGGGTGCGGAACTCGTGCGACACGGTGGCGATCAGGTCGGCGCGCATCTGGTCGGTGGCGGCGAGCTGCTCCTCGAGCGTGGTGCGACCCGCCGAGAGCTCGGCGTTGACGCGCTTCTCATCGGCCACACGACCGTGTTGGCTAGCCCGCCAGAGTAGCGCCAGCACAGCGCACTCGGCGAGCACGAGCAGGGCGTAGAGCAGGGCCCAGGCCGCGCTCCCGGCCACGGACTGCTCGGTGGACCCGGCGGGGGGCAAGACAGCCCGGTGGGCGAGGGCCACGCCGACAGCCAGCGCGTAGACCGACCAGTCGCGGTAGAGCGCGAGCAGGGCGACGGCGACCGCGAAGTACACGGAGGCGTCGGCGGACCCGTCGGCGAGCGCCACGACCACGACGGAGCTCAGGAGCAGGCCGCTGCTGGCGAGCAGCGCCTGCACCTGACGGGGGGCCGGTCCGAGGCACGCCCCGCCGAGCAGCGCCAGCACCAGGTAGACAGCCGGAAGCAGGAGCGGACGGTCCATCGCCAGCACGGCGACCGCGAGGGCGGGCACGTGGGCAGCGAGCACCATGCACACGACGCGGTGGCGCCAGGCCCATTCGGAGTCGCTGAGGTCGCTTCCGCGCGGCAGCCACTGCGGCAGACTGCGCGAGAGACTGGGCTGCATGCGTACAGCCTGCCCCCGATCGGCCCGGAGCACCATGACCCGTACGGCCCCACCCGGCATGGCCCGAACGGGCTAGTCGGTCCCGGTCGGAACTCGTTGGGCCGTGACGGGGCCACCGTGTAACCTGCCGGACATCTGCAGCAGGGCCAAGGACGTCCCGGGTGAGCAGGCGCAGTTCGCTCGACACCCCGGCGAGAGGTCCTCCCATGATCAGTGCTCCCTCCAGCAAGCTCTCCTCCGGCCTGCCCGGGCTCGGCGGTAGCCCTCGCGAGGACCGGCCCCCGGCCGCTCAAGGGCTCTACGACCCGGCCTTCGAGCACGACGCCTGCGGGGTGGCCTTCGTCGCCGACATCGCCGGCCGGGTGACCCACGGGACCGTCGAGCAGGGGCTCACCGCGCTCCGCAACCTCGATCACCGCGGTGCGTCGGGCAGCGAGCCCGACACCGGTGACGGCGCCGGCATCCTCACCCAGGTGCCCGACACCTTCCTGCGGCCCATGCTCGCCGACCTGGGTGCCGAGCTCCCGCCCGTCGGCTCCTACGCCGTGGGAAACGCCTTCCTCTCCCAGGACGAGGACGAGGCCGCCGCAGCACGGGCCGCCATCGACGTCCTCGCGGGCGAGGAGGGTCTGCGCACGCTGACCTGGCGCGAGCTGCCGGTCGACCCGGACGGCGCGGCGATCGGCAAGACGGCCCGGTCAGTCATGCCCCGCTTCGCTCAGCTCGTCCTGGTCGCGGCAGAAGGCCAGGAGCTCACGCCGTCCGCGTTGGAGCGTCGGGCCTACGTCACCCGCAAGCGGGCCGAGCACGAGACCGGGACGTACTTCGCGTCGCTGTCGAGCCGCACGCTCGTCTACAAGGGCATGCTCACGACGGGGCAGCTGCAGCCGTTCTTCCCCGACCTGCAGGACGAGCGGTTCGCCAGCGCCCTCGCCCTCGTGCACAGCCGCTTCTCGACCAACACGTTCCCGAGCTGGCCGTTGGCGCACCCCTACCGCTACATCGCGCACAACGGCGAGATCAACACCGTGCGCGGCAACCGCAACTGGATGCGGGCCCGCGAGGCCCTGCTGCGCGGACCCGAGGAGCTCCCGGACGACCTGTCACGCCTGTTCCCCGTGTGCACGCCAGGTGCCAGCGACAGCGCGAGCTTCGACGAGGTGCTCGAGCTGCTCCACATGGGCGGCCGCTCGCTGCCTCACGCAGTGCTGATGATGGTCCCCGAGGCGTGGGAGAACGCGGTCGACATGGACCCGGCCAAGCGGGCCTTCTACGCCTACCACGCCTCCCTCATGGAGCCCTGGGATGGACCCGCCTGCGTCACGTTCACCGACGGCACCCAGATCGGCGCCGTGCTCGACCGCAACGGGCTCCGGCCGAGCCGCTGGTGGCAGACCGCGGACGGCCGGGTGATTCTGGCCAGCGAGGTCGGCGTGCTCGACGTCGCGCCGGACCAGGTGGTGCGCAAGGGACGGCTGCAACCCGGTCGCATGTTCCTCGTGGACACCGAGCAGGGACGCATCGTCGAGGACGACGAGATCAAGGCCGAGCTCGCGGCATCGGCCCCCTACGCCGAGTGGCTCCACGCGGGGCAGCTCCAGCTGGACACGCTGCCTGCCCGCAAGCACGTCGTCTACTCGCACTCCTCCGTGCTACGCCGCCAGCAGGTCTTCGGCTACACCGAGGAGGAGCTGCGCATCCTGCTCACCCCGATGGCCAAGGCCGGCACCGAGGCCATCGGGTCGATGGGCACCGACACCCCGGTCGCCGTCCTGTCCGAGCGCCCCCGGCTTCTGTTCGACTACTTCACCCAGCTGTTCGCGCAGGTGACCAACCCGCCGCTCGACGCGATCCGCGAGGAGCTGGTCACGAGCCTGTCCGGCAGCATCGGGCCGGAGCAGAACCTGCTCGAGCCCACAGCCGCCTCCTGCCGGCAGATCGTGCTGCCGTTCCCGGTGATCGACAACGACGACCTCGCCAAGATCGTCCACGTGAACGAGGACGGCGACCTTCCGGGGTTCTCGACCGTCACGGTGCACGGGCTCTACCCGGTCAACGGCGGGGGAGAGGCGCTGCGCGACGCCCTCGACCGCGTGCGTCGCGAGGTGTCGACGGCGATCGCGGCCGGCGCGCGGATCATCGTGCTGTCCGACCGCGACTCGACCGAGCACATGGCCCCCATCCCGTCGCTGCTGCTCACCAGCGCCGTCCACCACCACCTCATCCGGGAGAAGACCCGCACCCGGGTCGGGCTGATCGTCGAGGCCGGTGACGCCCGCGAGGTGCACCACATCGCGCTGCTCATCGGCTACGGCGCCGCAGCCGTCAACCCCTACCTCGCTTTTGAAACCATCGAAGACATGATTTCCGCTGGCACGTTGCCAGGTCTTGAGCCGGATGCCGCTGTCCAGAAGTACGTCAGGGCTGCCGGCAAGGGCGTCCTCAAGGTGATGAGCAAGATGGGCATCTCGACCATCGCCTCCTACACCGGCGCCCAGGTCTTCGAGGCCCTCGGCCTCTCGCAGGAGCTGGTCGACGAGTACTTCACCGGGACCACGAGCCGCCTGGGTGGCATCGGTCTCGACGTCATCGCCGAGGAGGTGGCCTCGCGCCACCACCGCGCCTACCCCGAGAACGCGACCGAGCGGGCCCACCGCACGCTCGAGATCGGCGGTGAGTACCAGTGGCGCCGCGAGGGCGAGGTCCACCTGTTCAATCCGCAGACCGTCTTCGCGCTGCAGCACTCGACCCGCACCCAGAAGTACGACGTGTTCCGGGAGTACACCGCGGCTGTCGACTCGCTCTCGGCCAGGGCCGGCACTCTGCGCGGGCTGTTCGTGCTGAAGGAGGGCGTACGCCCGCCCGTGCCACTCGACGAGGTCGAGCCGGTCTCGGAGATCGTCAAACGCTTCAACACCGGTGCCATGTCGCTGGGTTCGATCAGCCCGGAGGCACACGAGACGCTCGCCATCGCCATGAACCAGCTCGGCGGTCGCAGCAACACCGGCGAGGGGGGAGAGGACCCGGAGCGGCTCTACGACCCGACCCGGCGCAGCGCGATCAAGCAGGTCGCCTCGGGCCGGTTCGGAGTCACCAGCGAGTACCTCGTCAACGCCGATGACATCCAGATCAAGATGGCCCAGGGCGCCAAGCCCGGTGAGGGCGGCCAGCTGCCTGGGCCGAAGGTCAACCCGTACATCGCGAAGACGCGTCACTCGACGCCGGGCGTGGGACTGATCTCGCCTCCGCCCCACCACGACATCTACTCCATCGAGGACCTCGCGCAGCTCATCCACGACCTCAAGAACGCCAACTCGCGGGCGCGCATCCACGTCAAGCTGGTGGCCGAGGTGGGTGTGGGCACGGTCGCCGCGGGCGTCTCCAAGGCGCACGCCGACGTGGTGCTGATCTCCGGTCACGACGGCGGAACAGGCGCGTCGCCGCTCACCTCGCTCAAGCACGCCGGGTCGCCCTGGGAGCTGGGGCTCGCCGAGACGCAGCAGACGCTGCTGCTCAACGGCCTGCGGGACCGCATCGTGGTCCAGGTCGACGGGCAGCTCAAGACGGGCCGCGACGTCGTCATCGGCGCGCTGCTCGGTGCCGAGGAGTACGGCTTCGCGACTGCCCCCCTCGTCGTGAGCGGCTGCATCATGATGCGCGTCTGCCACCTCGACACCTGCCCCGTCGGCGTCGCGACGCAGAACGCGGACCTGCGCAAGAACTACTCCGGCAAGGCGGAGTACCTCGTCACCTTCTTCCAGTACATCGCCGAGGAGGTGCGGGAGATCCTGGCCTCACTCGGCTTCCGCAGCGTGCAGGAGGCGATCGGCCACGTCGAAGTGCTCGACACCCTGCGGGCGGTCGAGCACTGGAAGGCTGCGGGCCTCGACCTCTCGCCGGTCCTGCACCTGCCTGAGATCCCCGCGGGCGCCGCGGTCACGCAGACCCTCTCGCAGGACCACGGCCTGGACCGCGCACTCGACAACCAGCTCATCGCCCTGGCCGAGTCGGCTCTCACGACAGGCACCCCGGTCCGGATCGACCTGCCGATCCGCAACGTCAACCGGACCGTCGGCACGATGCTCGGCTCGGAGGTCACCCGCCGCTACGGCGGCAAGGGCCTGCCGGAGGGCACGATCGACATCACCCTCACCGGGTCGGCCGGTCAGTCGCTCGGCGCCTTCCTGCCGCGCGGCATCACGCTGAGGCTCGTGGGCGACGCGAACGACTACGTCGGCAAGGGCCTCTCGGGCGGACGCGTGGTCGTGCGCCCACACGAGTCGGCCAGCTTCGTCGCCTCTGAGAACGTCATCGCCGGCAACACCCTGCTGTACGGCGCGACCGGCGGCTCGTTGTTCGTCCGCGGTCGGGTCGGTGAGCGCTTCTGCGTCCGCAACTCGGGGGCGACCGCCGTGGTCGAAGGCGTGGGCGACCACGCCTGCGAGTACATGACTGGCGGGCGGGTCGCGATCCTCGGGGAGACCGGTCGCAATGTCGCCGCGGGCATGAGTGGCGGCGTGGCCTACCTGCTCGACGTCGACGAGAGGAAGGTCAACCGCGAGATGGTCGAGCTCGAGACGCTGGCGCCCGGTGATGTCGAGACGCTGCGCGAGATGCTCACCGAGCACCGGGACGAGACGGGATCGCCGGTCGCAGCAGCCCTTCTCGAGGACGCCCTCACCGGTGATGGCGTCTGGGCCCGCTTCACCAAGGTCATGCCGCGCGACTACAAGAAGGTGCTCGCTGCCATGGAGCAGGCCCGTGAGGACGGCACAGACGTCGACGAAGCCGTCATGGCCGCGAGCCGGAGCTAGGAGCGCGACATGGTGGACCCCACTGGCTTCCTCAAGCACGACCGGGCGCTCCCGACCCGCCGCCCGGTCGACGTGCGCATCCGTGACTGGAAGGAGGTCTACGAGGACTTCCCGAAGCAGGAGCTGCGCGACCAGGCCGGCCGCTGCATGGACTGCGGCATCCCGTTCTGCCACAACGGCTGCCCCCTCGGGAATCTCATCCCTGAGTGGAACGACCTGGTGCGCACCGACGACTGGTCGGAAGCGGTCGAACGGCTTCACGCGACGAACAACTTCCCGGAGTTCACGGGAAGGCTCTGCCCCGCGCCGTGCGAGGCGTCCTGCGTACTCGGGATCAACGCCGATCCCGTGACCATCAAGCAGGTCGAGGTCGAGATCGCCGACCGGGCCTTCGCCGAGGGGTGGGTCACGCCGCAGCCGCCCGCCTCGAGGACCGGGCGGTCAGTGGCGGTCGTCGGCTCGGGTCCGGCCGGCCTCGCGGCCGCCCAGCAGCTCACCCGGGCCGGACACGACGTCACGGTGCTCGAGCGCGCTGACCGGATCGGCGGACTGCTCCGCTACGGCATCCCCGAGTTCAAGATGGAGAAGCGGGTGCTGGACCGCCGCCTCGAGCAGCTCGTCGCTGAAGGCACGGTGTTCCGCACCGGCGTGGACGTGGGGGTCGACGTCACCGTGGCCCAGCTCCGCGAGCAGTACGACGCGGTGCTGCTCACCGGCGGCGCGACCCTGGGCCGGGACCTCCCCGTCGAGGGCCGGGACCTCGACGGCATTCACCTCGCCATGGACTACCTCGTCCCGTCGAACCGGGTCCAGGAGGGCGACCTGCAGCGGGCACCAATCCACGCCGAGGGCAAGGACGTGGTCATCATCGGCGGTGGTGACACCGGTGCTGACTGCCTCGGGACCGCCCTGCGCCAGGGCGCCCGGTCGACCACCCAGCTCGAGATCATGCCGCGACCGCCAGAGGAGCGCCCCGATTCGACGCCGTGGCCCACGTGGCCCCTCGTCTACCGCACGAGCAGCGCCCACGAAGAGGGTGGCGAGCGCCTGTTCAGCGTCAACACGCAGCGCTTCGTCGGGGACGACGGCAAGGTCAGCGGCCTCGAGCTGGTCGAGGTGCAGATGATCGACGGACGCTTCCAGCCGGTCGAGGGGACCGAGAGGGTCCTGCCCGCCCAGCTGGTGCTGCTGGCCATGGGCTTCACCGGTCCGCAGCGCACCGGGCTGCTGGAGGCACTCGGTGTCGAGCTCGACGGGCGCGGCAACGTCGTGCGAGACGCCGACTGGGCGACCAACGTGCCCGACGTGTTCGTGGCCGGTGACATGGGTCGGGGTCAGTCGCTCATCGTGTGGGCGATCGCTGAGGGCCGCGCCGCCGCGGCCGCCGTCGACCGCCACCTGGTCGGCGAGACCTCGTTGCCGGCGCCGGTCGCCCCCACCAGCCGGTAGGCACCGCGACCCGCCCGCCCTGTCGTCGCCCCTGGCGACGGTCCTACTGTGGCGACGTGAAGCGTCGAGCGAAGATCGTGTGCACCCTGGGGCCCGCCACCCATTCCTACGACGGTGTGCGCAGCCTGGTCCTCGCCGGGATGGACGTGGCCAGGCTCAACTTCAGCCACGGCGCCTACGAGCAGCACGCGCAGGCCTACACCTGGGTGCGGCAGGCCTCCGACGAGACCGGCCGCGGGGTCGGGGTCCTGGTCGACCTCCAGGGGCCGAAGATCCGCCTGGGTCGGTTCGAGGCAGGTCCGGTCGTGTGGGCGACGGGTGAGACCGTCACCATCACGACCGACCCGGTAGCCGGCAGCCACGATCGCGTGTCGACCACCTACGGCGGGCTTGCCGGCGACGTCTCAGTGGGCGACCCGGTGCTCATCGACGACGGGCGGGTGGGACTGCGCGTGCTGTCGGTGGACGGTCCGGACGTGCGTCTCATGGTGGTCGAGGGCGGCCCGGTCAGCGACTCGAAGGGCCTGTCCCTGCCCGGGGTCGCGGTGAGCGTGCCTGCTCTGTCGGAGAAGGACGAGGCAGACCTCCGCTTCGCGCTCACCCTGAGGGCCGACATGGTCGCCCTGTCCTTCGTGCGCTCTGCCGCCGACCTGCTGCCGGTCCACCAGATCATGGACGAGACGGGCGCCCGGCTCCCGGTCCTCGCGAAGATCGAGAAGCCGCAGGCCGTCGACAACCTCGACGAGATCGTCGAGGCCTTCGACGGTCTCATGGTCGCCCGCGGTGACCTCGGTGTCGAGATGCCGCTCGAACGCGTGCCGCTGGTGCAGAAGCGAGCGGTGCAGGCTGCGCGGGAGCTCGCCAAGCCGGTCATCGTGGCGACCCAGATGCTCGACTCGATGATCGGGGCGTCCCGACCCACGCGCGCCGAGGCCAGCGACGTGGCAAATGCCGTCCTCGACGGCGCCGACGCGCTGATGCTGTCGGGCGAGACGAGCGTCGGCCGCTTTCCGGTCGAGTCGGTCGCGACGATGTCGAGGATCATGGTGGCGGCCGAGGAGGACCTCAGCCGTCTGCCCGTGGTCGTGTCGGAGCCGGCCACGATCAGTGCGGCGATCACCCGCGCGGCGGCCACCGTCGGCCGCACGGTGGGGGCGAGCGCGCTGGTCGCCTTCACCCAGAGCGGGACGACAGCTCGCTTGCTCGCCGAGCACCGCTCGCCGATCCCGCTGCTCGCCTTCACCCCGATCCCCGAGGTGCGCAGCCAGCTGACCTTGACCTGGGGGGTCGAGACCTTCCTGGTCCCCTCCGTGAGCCACACCGACGACATGGTCCGGCAGGTCGACAACTCCATGCTGGAGGTCGGGCGCATGCAGCCGGGGGAGTACGTCACGATCGTGGCCGGCAGCCCGCCGGCCACGAGCGGCACGACCAACGCGATGCGAGTGCATCGCCTCGGCAGCCCGGTGCCGCGCTCGCCGCACGCCCGACGGCACGACGACCCGAAGCCGTGAGGGACCGGGTCCTCTCGGGATAGGGTTGCTTGTCGGCGCCGAGCGCTCCGATCCGCCCCCGTAGCCCAACTGGCAGCAGGCACGAGATTCAAAACCTCGACAGTGTGGGTTCGAATCCCACCGGGGGCACCACCAGGTGCTAACCGTTGGTCTGCCAAGGTGCCGACCGTTGGTCGGAACCTGAGCGAGACCGCAGCACAGCAACCGCCCTGACAGGTCTCAAGAGGGCTCTGGCGGGGCCGACGTCGAGGTCGCGGGCTGCAACGCGCAGTTGGAGGCGCGGCCCGTTGTGCTGTGGGCACGGCGGAGCCGCCGTCGGGGCTTGGCGAGCCTGTGCGGACTGCCGGGCTCCGGCGTGCGGGCAGGCTGACGCCGGCGGCTCTGCGCAGGGGGTGCGGGTGGGGTCGGTGGCGGTGCGACCGCTACGGGCGACCGGGTGGGTCGTCGGCGTCGACCAGGCGCAGCGCTGGCCGGCCGACGCGCTGCTGGCCGACGCTCTGCTGGCCGGCTGCTTGTTGCTGTCCTGCGGTGACGAGCTCCTTGTCACGCGCGATGCGGCCGCGCAGCTCGGCTTGCAGGCGCTTGTGGTACCTGGGCTTGCGGGTCTGCCTGGTCTTGCCCGCGGCGCGGTCGGTGGCGTCGGTGACCTTGTCGGCCTGGCGGCGCTCGAAGGTCTCGGTCAGGCGCAGGTTCGCGGCCATGACGACGAACAGCGCCATCAGGCTGACCTTGGCCAGGCCCATGACGCGGAACCGCCCGCGGGTGAGGTTCTGCGAGGCGTCGTTCTTGAGGTTGCCGAAGATGCCTTCGACGCGGTTGCGCCGGTTGTCGTCGGCGTACCACGCGGCGGTGCCGTGCTGGAACGGCTGCCAGAACGGCAGCTCCTGCATCTGGATGCGGGACTTCTGCTGACCGCAGATCTTCGGCAGCACGCGTGCCTGGTAGATGGACGGGTCGGTCGTGAGCCGGGTCGGTGTCGGCAGCCGGGTCAGCGAGTCGGGCTTGAGGTCGCAGCGCAGCGCCCCGAGCAGCGACATGGCCTTGCAGCCGAAGTCCCAGCTGCCGTAGTCACGCCGTCCTCCGATCGGGTGGAGCAGGTACGGGGTCCGTTGGGCCACCAGTTTCTGGTAGGCGGCGATGGTGAGCCGGGTGGCGCCGAGGTCGGGCGGGGTGATGTGGCGCAGGTGCTCGGGAAGGCGGGGGCTGTAGGGCTGGCCGTCGACGACGATGGCGCCGTTGCTCAGGGGTCGCTTGGCAAGGCCCAGCTGGCTTTCGGTGAGCTTGTGGGTGGAGTCGAAGCCGAGTGCGAACAGCGGCCACAGCCAGCCCTGGGCGCTGTTGACCTCGGAGGTGTAGGTCCGGTCGGCCAGGATCGTCCGGCGCGGTCGGTGTGCCCGGCCGGCTTGTTCGTCGGCGACTTCGTGGCTCGCGACCATCCGTTCCAGGACCCGCAGTCCTGCGGTGCGGCTGTCGACGTTCGCGGCGGTCAGCTCGATCCGCTCGGTCAGGCAGGGGACGTCGGGCCCGCCGACCTCCCCGGCTCGGACGACGCCGTGCAGCCAGTACCCGAACCAGCCGTTGTTCTTGCCGTTCCAGCGTGCGTCGGGGTCGGAGATGAGCGCCGGGGCTTTCGGCTGGCGGTGGTACTGGTGCGCCCAGGTGTGGACTTCGGAGCCGTCGATGGCGTAGCTGCCGGTGTGCTGCTCATCCGGCAGGGTCGCCTCGAGGCCGCTGTCGAGGATGAAGCGGAGTCGTTCGAGGCGGTGCTGCAGCAGCGCGGCGTGGTCGGCTTCGGCCTGCTGGTGAAGGACTCGGCGGCCGTCGCGGTTGTCCTCGCCGGGTTAGGAGTCGCGGATCTCCTGGTGCGCGGCGCGGCGGACGACGTCGTTGAGTGGCGTGTGCGGGGACGGGTCGACTGCCGCGGCTATCTGGTTGAACAGTCGGGACAGCATCCGTTCGGTTACGCCGCCGGCGCCGGTGCGGGCGTCCCGCTGCGGGATGCCGAGCCGGTGTTTGGTCGAGGGGTGCAGGCCGTTGAGCAGCGCGACCCCGTCACGAAGGATCATCGCCTGCTCGGCCAGGCCGAGCAGCAGTAGCGCGAGCAGCGCCGCTCGGACGTTCAGGACGCGGACCCGGCCGCCGGTGGGGCGGTGGTCCTGCTGCGGCAACCGCGCCTCGATGTAGCCAACAAGCGGCCCGCGGTCCAGCGTCGCCTCAGCCAGGTGCACGAGCTCGGCGGGGACCTTGACGACGTTGATCTTGTTGACGCCGACGAGTGGGGCGCGGCGTGCTGCGTCTCGCACGGCGCTGTAGGTCGGGCGGACGGGCAGGGGAACGACGACGTCGGCCTCGCCGACCGTGGCGACGCTCATGGCAGTTCCCGAGCTTCGCCGCTCGGGGCGCGCAACGGCACGTGCGGGGTCGGGTAGCGGTGGCCGGGCAGCAGCAACTGGCCGAACGTCGGCAGCGGCCCGGTGGCCGCGCGCAGGATCTGCTGGCGCTCGTCCTCGGTCGGTGGCAGGACCTGGGCGGCCGGGTGACCGAAGCTGCGCTCGCCCTGGACTCCGGCGACCGGCAGCACTGCGGTCAGCGGGGCGCCGGAACCGAGCAGCATCGCAAGCCAGGTCGCCCGAAGTCGGAACACGCTCAGAGCTGGGAGCGTCTGGGGCAGCTTGGCCGCCTGGACGACGCTGCCGGGAAGCCGGCGGTTGAGCGTCACGCCGGGCCACAAGGTGCCGGCGCCATTCTCGGCGACCAGGGCGGCGAGTGGCAGCTCGCAGGCGCCGAGGACGGGGACGCTGCGGGCAGGGACGTGCTTGCCGCCGCCCGGCAGAGCCACCAGCACCGCGCTGGAGCCGTAGCTGACGTCGGTGCCGGTCAAGCCGGGCACCTCGAACGGCCACGGGCCGGCGCCCAGGCCGAGCCAGATGAGCAGCAGGACCCGAGTGCGGATCCGGACGCTGCGCATCGCCTCGACGTGGTCCAGGAGCAGGGCGAGCTCGTCGGTCGTGTACGGCCCGGCCGGGTCGAACGCCTCGAACGTGCGCGGGCTGGGACGCTGCGCAGGCACGAGTGTCGCGCTGATGCGACGGAACCGCGTCGCGAACGCGGCGGCGGCCCGCTCGGACAGGGCCTTCGAGCTCAGGGTCGTCTCGATGGCGTCCGCGCTGTACCAGCCGGTGACGGTCTGACTGGTTCCCGCGTCCAGGTGGAAGCGGGCGTGCTTCGCGAGCGCCCCCGCCAGCTGCTGAGCCGACAGCGCGCTGGCCGGCTGTGCGGCTGCGACGCCGAGCAGCAGCAGGTTCCGGACCTGGGCCCACTGGTCGTCGTCGGGCAGGCTGCGCGGCCGGAGCTCGAGCAGCGCCGAACGGACCTCCTCGTTCAGTGCGGGTAGCGCAGCTGCAAGGCGCTGGGCGACAGGGTTGACCGTCTCGGGCGCAGCGAAGCCGGTCGTCGCGGCGAGGGCAACGAGGTCGGTCGTCTCGGGCGTGCGGACAGCCTGCAAACGACGCGGCGCCTTCGTGGACGCGGCACCTGCGGCCAGCTTGCGGGCGGCGCCACCACTGCGCACGAACGGGCCGCCGACGACGCTGGGCTCGTCGTGATCAGACACGCTTCGTCCCTCCGCGGCGCTGAGCAGGCACAGTGCGAAGAAGCAGTCGGTCTCGGAACACCTCGTGACGGCGACTCCCCTTGATGTAGTGCGACGACAGTGCCCTGCCCGGGCGACTCTGGGGCCCTTCACCAGCTCCGGCGTCAGAGCGCGAACCACCGCCCGAAATGCCCTGCCTGGAACTGATGCCCACCGATGCCGATGTCCCAGGCGGCTGCCGGGAGTCGATGGGCGAGCGCGGGGCGACGGCCCGCCGAACTCTGGGACAGCAGCTTGTGGGGCACAGCGAGCACCGTGCCGGGTGCTCCGCGCCCAGCACTGGCCTCTGTGGGGACGCCAAGGCAGTCCTCTGCCAGTCCAGGCTTGCACGCCGCTCGGACACGATCAGCAAGACTGATCGCGACCGAGCAGGGCTGATCACCGGTTGCCCTTCGTGCGCCGCCAGCGCTGCATGAGCTCCCACTCGATGCTTGCGGCGAGCAGGTCCCCCATCACTCTGGCCTCATGCTCCTCCGGCTCGTAGCCGGCGTTCGCGCCGAAGGCGCTGCGGTAGTCGCTGGTCATCAGCGCGCTGATGCCGACAGGGCTCGGCTCACGCCGCGGAGCGGCGGCGTTCCTGGGTCGGCGGTCCAGCTCGTCTGCGTTGGTCACGTCGAGCCACCGTGATCTGCTAGGGCAGGCTGCACGACGTCTTGATCTGCATGCAGATCAAGACGTCCCGTCGCCGCGAGGCCCCTGCTTCTAGCGTCCCGCCGTGGCCGGTCCAGCAGAGCTCTGCGCAGGACACGACTGGCTCGCCTGCGACCTCGAGCATCTGGACGATTCCGAGTACGGCGCCGCCGTGCTGATGCAGCGGATTGCCCGCGAGCTGGTCGCACTGGTGCCCGAGCACGACCCGCACTACTCGTCCCCCGGACTCCTACCGGCAGATTGCGGCCGCAGCGAACGTTGGCTTCAGTCAGGTGCACAACCTGCGCTACGGCAAGGCGTGGATGCAGGTCAACACGCTCGGCAAGATCGCGCACGCGGCACGGATCCCGTTCCCCTGCCCGCCCGCCGGCTAGAAGCCTTGCGGTCGGCCCGCGGAAGCGATGCCGACGTCAGCGCGCAAGCCGGGCGGCGAGCACGTGCTTGCACGGGCCGCGCTCGCCTTGGTAGCGGCCCCACCACGGACAGGTGCAGCGGTCGCCGCGCTCGTCCCAGCGCACCCGGTGGACGACTTCACCGGAGCTCACGTCCGCCCCGCCGTTGACGGACCGCACCGCTCCGCTGTCAGCGAGCTCCCGGGCCGCGACCAGCCGGGGGTGCATGCGGTCCAGTAGCTGGCGGTCGTAGGGCAGTTCGCGGAGGAACCACGCGGCCTCGGCCAGGTCGAAGCCGACCCGGCCGGCGGCCGACAGGTGGGGCAGCGCCGCCAGGACCCGCGCGAGCCCCAGGCCGGTAGTGCCGGCCAGCGCTGCTGGCTCCAGGCGTGACTGCCCGTCGAGCGCGGCCGCGACGAGGTCGGCGTCGTCACTGGACCCCTCCTCCGCGAGCCCGAGCAGGACGCCACCTTCACCCGAGAACCCGCGGGACGTTTCCGGGCTGAGCGCGACGACCAAGCGTGCGTCGTCCAGCACGAGTTCCCAGGCGCTCGGCGCTGCGGCAGACCCGACCGGCGCCCCGTACGCGCGGAGCCCGCGGGCGAACCGCAACAGCGGCTCGAAGACCCTCAGTCGCTCGGGCCCACCGGCGCAGACCGCGCCGTCGGCCGGCCGGGACGCCAGCCGCGCTCCGCTGCCCGCCGGTACCGCCCAGACGCCGGCTCGTGACGGCTGGCGCGGCAGGGCCTGCAGGAAGCGGCGGGCTTGGAGGGCATCGAGCTCTAGCCATGGCGACATGCTGGCAGCGGCGGTCTGCACCTCGGCGAAGCCCTTCAACCAGCGGTCGGGCAGCGGCACCTTCCGCTCGACTGAGGAGCCGTCGAGAGTGGTCACGACGACGTCGTCGAGTCCGACGTCGAGGTGCAGCGGCTCACCTGCGGCAACACCGGCCAGGGCTTGTCGGGTGGGTGGGTTCAGGTCGATGTTCGTGGTGCCGGTGTCGAGCGCGGGCCGGTCGAGGCTTCCGGGCAGCAGGTCCAGCCGCGCGTAGACGCCGCAGCAGGCCGAGAAGGACTCGAACCTCAGCCGGTCGCCGTTGCTCGTGACCACGGGGTCCGCGGCCCTGATGGCGGCGGCCACCATGCCAGGCGGGATGTAGAACCGGGTCCGCGCCACACGCGCCACCACAAGGAGAGCAGCGGCAGCCTGCTCCGGGTGGCCGAGCGTGCCGGTGAACAACCGTGGGTGCGCCTGCGCCTGCGCTCCGGCGGTGCCACCGCTGGTGGTGAGCAGCAGGTCGGAGCCCCGCAGCACTGACGACCGCAGGTAGTGCAGCCTCTGCTCGAGGGCCTGCGACGCGTTCACGGCGCACCCACGCCAGGACGGCAGGCCTCAGCCTGCTCGACGGCTGCGCGCTGGTGCGCCGTGCCGCGCCCCTCGACGGCCAACAGCGCTGTGGCCGCCCGGGCCGCCTTGGAGCTCCCGGTCAGCCGGCCAAGCCAGGGCCGTGCCGGTCCTTCGACGGCCGCGCCGGCAAGCGTGCACAGGTCCAGCAGGATCTCCAGCAGAGCGGAGAGCCCGCGGGCGGCAGGGTCGTGCTCGGGGAGCACAGCCAACCCGGCCCGTCGGACCACCAGCGCCTGCAGCGGGCCGGCTGAGGCCGCCTCCTCGAAGGTGCCCGCCAGTCGCGCCGGCGCCGTCCAGGCCGCCGCTCCTACGAGACCCTCGGCGAGTGCGTCCGTGTCGAGGCGGCCGTCCCCGACGGCCTGGATGACGACGTCGACCGCCAGCCGCCGCTGCGCGGCTTCTTTCGTGGCCATCGCTGTGGCGAGCAGCAGCCGGGCCATCGGTCCGAAAGGCTCGTTCGGATCCAGCAGCGGCTCGAGGAAGAGGCGGTCGTTCCAGCGCGCCTCCCACCAGTCACGGTTGGTCCCGAGCGCGCCGACGCCGCTGGCGTAGTGACCCTCTTTGCGGCCTGGTCTGGCGTGCGCGTCACGCCTGACCGCCACGTCCTCGTGCGGCCAGCGGTCCACGAACAGCACATCCGGCCCGTCGACGACAACCTCTCCGCTCTTGCCGCGGCGCACGCGGTACTCCGCTGATGTCCGGGACAGCAAGCTGGACAGGGTCCGTGCCACGAAGGGGTGCTCCGGCAACGGCAGGTCCGCGAGTTCGGCGCTCTGCCACGGCGGCACACGTTCGAGTGCACCCACGAGCTCGGCGGCCGGGACGTCACCGTGGACCGCCAGGCGTCGGGCAAGCTCGTGGACGTCGAGCCAGCCCCCGGCATGGGTCGGCGTCCCGAGCGGCGGCAGCCCACCTGCGCCCACCCGGGGGAGGACGTCAGCCCAGGCCAGGGTGCTACCGCGAAGCTGCTGCACCAGCGGCGATCCCGGCTCTTCCACAGCGACGATCAGCGCCCGGACGACCGTGGTGCCCGGGCTCTCTTCGTGCACGTCGACCAGCCGCCGCCGGGCTGCGCGGACCAACGGGGCGAGCGCCGCCTGCACCTGCGACGACGGGCCGAGCCGGACAGCGGCATCCACGACGAGGTCCATCTCGTCTGGATCGTCGAGACGCTCCGCAAGCACGGCGAGCCGCTCGGCGAGGTCCGCAGCGTCAGTGACCGGAAGGAGCGGCACGAGATCACGCGGCGCACGCGGGTCGACGTCCCGTCGGGCCGGCAGGGCCGGCACGGAGCCGTCGTCGTCGACCGGCACGGCTCGCAACCTCGGTGCGAGTCCTTCAGGGTCAACAGCCGCGCCCAGCCGAGCGAGCAGTCGGATCGCCCGAACCTGGACCTCCGCGGCGGGGTGCTCGGTAGCGGCGCGGGCGAGTTCCGGGTCGGGTGCGGCGCAGCCCTCCAGCAGCGTCAGGGATCCGATGGCGGTGGTCTTGGCTCGGGCCAGCAGCGCAGGAGCCAGGTGGGCCTGCAGCACGTCATCGTCTACCCGTCCGGCGCGGCGCACGGCCCGCAGCGCCCGGACGGCGAAGGAGACGGTCGGGCCGATCGGGCTGCGCAGCAGCCGGGCGTACGCCGCTTGGCGCCGTGCCCTCTCATCGACCGTCGGCTCGAGCAACTCGTGGAAGGCGGAGAACCAGCCCGCCTGGTACAGCGGGAGATCCCGCGCGAGGCTGGCCAGCGACGCGTCGAGCAGTCGCCCCCGGTCGATCACCCCGCGGTCGGCGAGCGCCTTGAGGGCCACTGCCCAAGGCCCCTCGTCGGCAGGGGAGTACTTGTCGCGGTTTGCGAGGCTGTCCTGTCCGCCGCCCTCGGTCTCGAACAGCTCCCACAGGTCCCGCTCGAGCAGCACCGGGTCGGCCGCGATCGCGTCGGCAAGGGTCGTGTCGACGGGGAGCCCGCGCAGCAGACCGAGGACCCAGTCCGGCCCGGTCGGGCGTTCCACGAGCCCGGCCCGAGCAGCCAGGTAGACGAGTCCGATGCTGCGGTTCTCCGTCCGCACGCGGGCCCACGCGCGGCGCCACGCCGGCGGGCGCAGCGCCAGCACGTCGAGGTCCTCGTGCCAGCCGGTGATCACCGACGCCACTTCGCTGATCGGCGCCGTCACCGCCTCGGCCACGCTCGCTGCAGTGATGCGGTCCATGACCGCGCCGGAGGCGCCGCCCGGCAACCAGACGGCGTCCCAGTGCTCGCGGCTGACGCGCTGCACGAGCGGACGAAGGCGCGGAGACAGGGCGAGCCGGTGCTCCTCGGTCAGCTCGGCAGCCAGGCGCACCACCCCAGCGCGGTCGCCGGCTTCGACCAGCGACGTCAGGCGGTGTAGCGCGTCGTCCAAGGCATCGGGCACGTCGGCACCCACTACAGCAGCTCTGGCGAGGCGGTTGGCGCACTCACGGTCGCGGCCCTGCGACGCTGAGCAGCGCCTGCTCGTACCGGCCCCCGACCTCTACCCGCGTGATGGTGTCGAGTCGGTGCTTGGTCGGCTTGCTGTTCCACACCCCGTGAGGTGTCACCTCGAGCAGCTGTAGCGACCGCGTCCCGACCTCGATGGGAGCGCCGACGAAGGAGAGGTCGGGCTCGTCCTGCTCTTGGTGAATCGTCACGAGCGGCTCGTTGACTAGCGAGGTGAGGAGACTGCGCAGGTCATCAAGCTCGATGGGGTGCTGCGGTGCAGCTGGCGGCCACTGCTGCCGTAGCTCGAGCGCTCGCTGGGCCATGTCGCCGCGGCTGCGCCGGCGGACCCGGCGGACGTCACTGATCTTGAGGACGGCATGCTCGTCCAGGACGATCGTGTAGTCGAGGACAGCCAGCAGCACCCACTCCCGACCGAGCCCGACGACGTAGCCCTCGACGTCGTCGCAGTCACGGCGTTCGATGCGCACCAGATCCGCGTCATCGCGCGCTGCGACCAGCCGCTCGAGCGTGCGTACGTGCCGCTTCCCCACGTGCTCTCTCCTCGTTCAGTCCGTCTCGCTACGAATGGTGCCGGTCGGGCACACGGACGCAGCGGGGTAGACGCATCATCGCCGTTCCCGCCGAAGTGTAAGAAGTCGGCGAGAAGTGTGTAAGAAGCCGAGCGGGCCGGGGTCATCGGTGCTGGTCAGAGCAACGGTTAGCACCCCACCACGCACCAGCAGGGCCGGGGCAGCGGGCAGGGCCTGGGCTACGGCCCCGAGCCGCTTGACGAGCTGAGCCGGGTCAAGGTCGTCCACTGGGAGCCGGCCCAGACCGGCTGAGCGTCTTCGCGGAACGCCGCGGCGCCACTAACCTGGATCTTTCATCGACCGGGGGTCGGTGTGGGGTGTTGATGACATGAAAAGTGCTCCCTGGCAGGCAGAATGGGACTTGCGAAGGTTCCGTTCGGCACTGAACAAGGAGCACTTTCCAGGT